>Ga0209168_10000059_pt1 | contig 126174 bp, 95 predicted proteins | sample Coa_R1_FD_187156 | JGI IMG/M metagenome (GOLD analysis project Ga0209168, IMG submission 187156) | Surface soil microbial communities from Centralia Pennsylvania, which are recovering from an underground coalmine fire - Coalmine... | ecosystem: Environmental > Terrestrial > Soil > Unclassified...
AGACGTAGTCGCCGGAGGAACCGGTTTGTCCGGACCGCGGCTCATTGGTAGCGGTGTTGGTAATTGTGACTTTGGCGTTGGGCACTACCGCCCCGCTGTTATCGGTTACCGTCCCCAGCACGTCCGCGGTTGTCACTTGCGCCGTGATTGAAACACTGGCGAGCAGACAGACACATAGAATGGCCGCAGGCGTGAGCAGACACTGTCGGAACCCAGTTGACTTTGCGGTGTGAACAGCTTTGTCCTTCATCGATATCTCCTTGTTTGAATTCCTTCTTGCCCAGGTTCGTTCCCTATTGCCAACAGGCGTCCATCTTGTTTGCTATGCGTGGAACAGAAATCGCTACATGTCTAAGGTCCCCGCCAGATCTGGTTGCATTGTCCAGTATTTTAACCAAATCGATTTGGTAAAAAGGTACAGGATGGTATTTGGCACTAACGCATCGCTGTTGTCAAGGGCCGAGATTAAAAAAAGCACATGTGGGCTTCGGGCGAGTGCACAATTGGATAATTCCAGATCCTGAATGGCTTCCATAATGAATAGATTGGATATGAGGATCAGAATTTCCGTTTACCGAAGAAAATTCGAATCATTTGGTGGGAGAGGAACGTTTTGGCTTTGGCCCCTTCGAGGTCCTGCCGGAACAGGCCGGGGAGAGGTTCTGCCCCCGTTTGAACAATCTGGGACGTTCGCCTGGCGGGGACACACTTGCAGGCTGCTTCAGGGCATACTCCCAAGAGCATTCCTTATGAAGCAGTGGTCCCTCGCTACGCTCATAAACTACAAAAGCTCAGGCCAAACCTAAAGAGCCGACAGAGCGCTGATCGGGTTCAAGACTTCACGGGCGTTACACAAGCCGGTTGATTCCCGAATCACAAGCTCGGGTTCAACCAGAATCTCCCTGGGAACGCGCTTGCGGTTCAATCGATCGAGGAGGGTTTGCGCAGCAATTTGCGCCATTTTCTGCCATGGTTGGCGAATGGTGGTAAGACTTGGATTCTGAAAGGCCGCACTGTTGACGTCGTCGAAGCCGATTACCGAAACATCCTCCGGAACTCGAAAACCGGCGTCGCGAAGGGCGCGGACGGCGCCGATAGCAGAAAAATCGTTGTAGGCAAAGAGCGCAGTAAAATCCTTTTTCTTCTTCAGGAAGCGGTTCATGACCGGGTAGCTGACTTCGGGGGAGAACCCTTCCATGGTCAATTGCAGGGTCAAGTCCGGTGATATCTTGACGCCACAGCGTGCTGCCGCCTGCTGAATAGCTCTCCAGCGGTCTGCAGAATCTGAACTGAACGGCTGGCCTTTCATAAACACAATGTTCCTGTGTCCAAGCTGAACCAGGTGTTGCAAAGCGAGCCTGGCGGCGAGGTCATGATCAAGAACCACATTCGTAAGGTCAGCCAGCCGGGTATGGCCGGAGATTGCTACAGCGGGCAAGGGCAACGGCTTTTCCAGCGCTGTATCGATCAGTATGAACCCCTCGACTGATCGTTCCATCAGCCTCCTGGGGTATTCTTCCAGGGATTCCGGCCGGCGCCCGTGAGTGGCGACAAGATAGAAGTAGCCATGGCGCATGAGAAACTCGCCAATTGCATTGAGCAACAGGGCGCCGTACCCCTCGCTTATCTCGGGGGCAAGAATTCCGATGGTAAAGCTGCGCTTGTTCTTGAGAGTCCGTGCTACGTGGCTGGGGTGGTAATTTAATTTTTTTGCCGCAGCAAAGATACGGTCCTGGGTCTTTTGCGGGATTTCGCTGGCCCTGGGAACGCCATTCAAGACAACGGAAACAGTCCCAGGAGTCAAATCCAGGTACTCGGACAGCAGTTTGAGACTGACTGGAGCAGATTTGGGCTTTCCGACCCGTCGGGACATCTCAGCATTCTCCTTAATAATCTTGGGTCCAAGGGGGAAGATTGGGACAAGTAATTGAGTAGCATCATCTTATCGTGGGCTGCTTGACTCCGTCCAGCTAAGAACCGGCGCTCGCCGGCGACGGACGTTTGGCAGTCAACTTGTAGGCTTCCTTCTCAAACTATCCCAACCCGCCATCTAAGGTTACCCGGCTTTCGGGGCGAACGCTGTCCGGGTGCAGAACATCAGTGATTCCGACTTGTCAAAACGGAGAATCCACCTTGAACCCTAAGGGCACGGCCTTTTTCCTGAGACAAGGCACTTGACAATTCTCTTTAACTGGGCAGAATATGTTATTTATCTTTACCAAAACGATTTGGTAAAGAGTTTTTGTTCATTCTGGTTTGCATGAGCTTTCTTGCAGCCGGGCCAGTCTGGCCAGTGACCGTCTGTTTCGGACCTCTTACCCCCGGGGCTCGATCACAGACCCGTTTCCAGAGACGCGGCTGGAGTTTCTCAACCTCAAAGTGCCGAGTGTGATTATTCGGTGAGTTGGTCCCATAACCGCGGTTTCCACGTGGAACCCGCTGGACCCGTCCAGATGCCGGGCGGCGCCATAAATCTTCCTCGTCCTTCTTACGCTCTGGACAATTCCGAATTTGACAAAGATTGGAGAGTAGCAATGCAATCTCGACAGTTCCCCAAATCCCTACTCACAGCCATATTGACATTGTGGATGGCAGCGAGTGCGCTGAGCGCTTTTGCTCAACAACACGTCAGCAATCCGTTCGTTGGCGCAACCCAGTACGTGAATCCAGACTATGCCGCAGAAGTGCAGGCGGTGATAGCCCAGACCACGGACCAAAACCTTGCGAATCAGATGAAGGTTGTCGCCACTTATCCAACGGCTGTCTGGATGGACCATATCGGGGCCATCGCGGGAGGCGGGGGCCGGCTAAGCCTGACCCAGCACCTCGATACCGCCCTCACGCAAGAGCAGGGCACCACGCCGATCGTCGTCACGCTTGTCATCTATGACCTGCCAGGCCGCGATTGCGCCGCCCGCGCATCCAATGGGGAACTGAGTATTAATCCCACGACTACACAAACATTGCCAGGTTTGACGATCTATGAAACACAGTACATTGATGTGATTGCCAGCACATTGAACAATCCAAAGTATGCCAACATCCGTTTCGTGTTGGTGATCGAGCCGGATTCGCTTCCCAACCTGGTCACCAACACGGGCGCAAGCTTTACGATTGCAAATTGCCAACTGGCGCAGTCGTCCGGCGTCTACGTACAGGGCATTCAGCACGCGATCAATGCGTTTCACCCCATCTCAAACGCTTATCTCTATCTTGATATCGGGCACTCGGCGTGGCTGGGCTGGCCGAATAACGCAAGCGGGGCCGTAACTCTGTTCACGAGTGTGGTCTCGGGCGCCACTGCGGGCCTGAACTCGATTGATGGTTTTATTGACGACACGGCAAACTACACTCCGTTAAAAGAACCATTCATCAATGCGAGCCAGACGTTTAACGGGACCCAACTGATCTCGGCTAATTTTTACTCATTCAATCCCACCGTGGATGAGGCCGGCTTCGTCACAGAGATCCAGGGGCTTTTCCGCGCGAATGGATGGCCTGTAAGCAGCACCAACTTCATCACCGACACATCGCGCAATGGCTGGGGCGGCCCGAACCGGCCCACCGCGGCGAGCACCAGCACGGACGTCAACACTTTTGTAAACGCCAGCAAAATTGATCACCGGAACCATCGTGGACAGTGGTGCAACCAGAGCGGCGCCGGGTTGGGCGTTCCGCCGTTGGCTGCTCCTCCGGATTTCCCTCAGTTCCAGGCGTACGTCTGGATCAAGCCGCCGGGAGAGTCTGACGGCACGTATCCGGGCAGCGCCAACCAACAGGGCGCGGTTCATGCCGACCCCAACTGCGATCCTGCCCAGACGAATCCGCTGGCCGGAAATACCTTGACCGGCTCGATAGCGAACTCGCCGCCCGCAGGCCAATTCTTCGCGGCTGAGTTCATTCAGAACATCCAGAATGCATTTCCGCCAGTTCCCGCGACCACGGCTCCGTCCTTCACCGTTTCCGCCAACGGGACGAGCGTGGAACAAGGGGCTACCGCTACTACATCCATCACAGTTCTGCCGGTGAACGGCTTTAGCAGTACGGTAAACCTCAGCGTGAGCGGTTTGCCCACGGGTGTGACGGCGGCGTTTAACCCTGCCTCCATCACGGGCGGCAAAGGCATCAGCACGCTCACATTCACAGCGGCAGCCAATGCTGCAGTGCCTTCCACTCCAGTAACCGTCACAGTAACCGGAGGTAGCGGAGCATTAACCGAGACGACCACAATTTCCCTCACCATTGTTGGAAGGCCTGATTTCTCCGTCACGGCAGTGACTCAGGCAGTCACGCTAACGCCGGGATCGAACCCCACGGCCACAGTCAGCGTTGCCGCGTTATTTGGTTTCACCGGCTCCGTATCCATGTCTGCGGCCAATCTGCCAGCCGGAGTGAGCGCCAACTTCAGCCCCTCATCCGTGAATGGCAGCGGCACCATCACCGTGAACTTCAACGGTCAGACCAGCACGCCGACTGGAACCACGAACATCTCGATTGTTGGCACCAGCGGCACTCTCACGCATAGCGCGACCATTGCTTTCACCGTGACCGGGTCATCGAGTTTCAAGCTAGCGGCAACCAACGCGAGCGTGGCGCAGGGTGGAACGGCTACAAGCGCCATCACTGTTACTCCTAGCGGCGGATTCACGGGGAGTGTGGCATTAAGCGTCAGCGGTTTGCCTAACGGCGTGACAGCCAGCTTCAACCCGACATCAGCTTCCATAACAACAGCAACTCCGGCAACAAGCACTTTGACGTTCACCGCCTCCGCTGCTGCAACGGCCGGCGCTACGACCGTCACCGTTACCGGAAGCAGCGGAAACGCTCAAAGCTCTACCACCCTCACTCTCACAGTTACCACGCAGCCTGACTTCTCCTTATCGGCGAATCCAACAACCGTTTCGGTTGTCCAGGGAGGGGTGGCCGCGAGCAGTACGATCACGGTTACACCTCTGAGTGGATTCACCGGCACCGTCGCTCTCGCAGCCAGCGGCTTGCCCACGGGGGTGACGGCCAGCTTCAGCCCGACGTCCACAACAGGCACGAGCACGGTGACCTTCACCGCGTCGAGCACGGCTACGCTGGGAGCGGCGACAATCACGGTAACGGGAACCAGCGGGACACTCAGCCACAGCACCACGATCGCTCTCACCGTGACCAACAATCAGCCTAGCTTCAAGTTGACAGCGGCCCCGGCAGCGCTCACTTTGGCGCAAGGTGGAAGTGGCAGCAGCACAATCACCGTGGTTCCGGTGAATGGGTTTACCGGTACTGTGACGTTTGGCGCTGTGAGCGGCTTACCGGCGGGCGTAACAGCCAGCATCAGCCCGGCGTCTACCACCACAACGAGCACGGTGACCTTCACCGCGTCCAGCACGGCCACGGCGGGGACAACCAATGTGACCATTACGGGAACCAGCGGCGCCCTCAGCGCCAGCGTCACAATTGCGCTGACAGTTGGAACGGGCAACGGCGGCGTAACACTCGCAACGGTGATCAACTCCAACGGTGGCTTTTTCGATGACGAGGGGGTCAAGCTGAGTAACACGGCAGCGATCACTGCGCTCTCGATCACCATCAACGTTCAGAATACCGGTGGCCTGAGCTTCAGCGGGCAGTACAACACCGTGGGGGGTTCCATCGTGGACACCCACAGCAGCACGGCCGCGGTAATCACTTATCAATACACGCTGTCCGCCGGACAGACGCTCAGTCCGGGATCCGGTTTCTTGTTTGACGCTCAGATGGGAGGCACCGGAACGGCGCACCCGACAACGGGAGACACGTTTACGGTTACCTACACCACTGGCGGTCAAACGTTCACGCAGACAGGACACTTCTGATTGCGCTCCGGCTGCTCGCCACTTTTTCCAAACGGCGAGCAGCCGGACTCTTAAGGTCGCCGGGCATGTGCCGGTGTTGCGCATGCTGGGGCGTAACGCAGAAGGCGTGGAATTACCCAACAACAAAAAAGGGGATACGACATGAATAGAAACTTGCAACATAAAGCTGTCCTTGCGTTAGTCCTGGGTTGCTGCCTGCTGTGGATGGCAGTTCCGGCCAGCGCGCAAGGCACGGGATACTGGCACACCAGCGGCAACCAGATACTCGACAGCAACAATCAGCCGATTCGAATGGGCGGAGTGAATTGGTATGGATTTGAAACCACGGATGCGGTGATCCACGGCCTCTGGGCCAAGGATTACAAAGCCATCCTGAATACCATCAAAAGCAACGGCTACAACGTGATCCGGATTCCATTCTCCAACCAGATGGTGGAGACCAATCCTGTACCTACAAATCTCAGCTTCAACAATAGCGGTCCCATCAACACTGATCTCAAGGGGCTGACCGCGCTGCAAATTCTTGACAAGATCGTTGCGGCTGCTGGAGCGGTGGGATTGAGAGTCATCCTCGATAACCATCGTTCGGAAGCAGGGAACTCGGCCGAGGCCAGTGGACTCTGGTATACCAGCGCATTTCCCGAGAGCGCCTGGATCAATGACTGGGTGGCCTTAACTAATCGCTACCTGAACAACACCACCGTAATTGGCATGGACCTGCGCAATGAGCCTCATAACGCAACCAGCAGCGGTGCATGCTGGGGCTGCGGCACTACCACGAATGACTGGCGATTGGCGGCTGAACGGGCCGGCAATACCATTCTGGGTATCAATCCCCATCTCCTGATTTTTGTCGAGGGCACGGATTGCTTCAATGGAGACTGCGACTGGTGGGGTGGCAACCTGCAAGGTGTGGCCCAGTTTCCGGTGACGTTGAATGTGGCCAACCAACTGGTCTACTCGGCCCACGATTACGGTCCATCACTCTTTCAGCAAAGCTGGTTCAATAGCACCACCACGGCTGCGACTCTGCAGGCGCATTGGGTCAAAGACTTTGCTTTCATCTACAACAACAATACCGCTCCGATCTGGGTGGGTGAGTTTGGCACAGGGAACAACGCTACCGACGTGCAGAACACCGCTGCAGGATCAGAAGGGCAATGGTTCAGCGACCTGGTCCAATTCATCGGCGCAAATAAGGGTATGAACTGGACATACTGGGCCTTGAATGGTGAAGACTCCTTTGCCCTTCTCGACAGCAACTACGATGCGACGCCAGCCAACGCGACGAAGCAGCAGTTACTGGCCAGCATTCAATTCGCGCTAGGCGGCGGAGGCGGTTCGACAGCTCCTACCATTACTTCAATCAATCCCACCTCGGCCCTTCCCGGGGCATCCGTCACCATCACCGGCTCGAATTTCAGTACGACTGCGAATGCAAACACCGTGACGTTTGGGTCCGCTGCAGGTACCGTCACTGCCGCAACCGCGACCTCGCTCACAGTCACAGTACCCAGCATTGCGGCGGGCGCAGTGAATGTAACGGTGTCGGTCGGCGGCACCGCCAGCAACGCAGCCAGCTTTACAGTAAACAGCAGCGGTTCGACAGCTCCTACCATTACCTCAATCAATCCCACCTCGGCGCTTCCCGGCGCATCCATCACCATCACTGGCACGAACTTCAGTACAACTGCGAATGCAAACACAGTGACGTTTGGGTCCGCTGCCGGTACGGTCACCGCCGCAACCGCAACCTCACTCACGGTCACAGTGCCCAGCGTTGCAGCGGGCGCAGTGAATGTAACGGTGTCGGTCGGCGGCACCGCGAGCAACGCAGCCAGCTTTACAGTAAACAGCAGCGGAGGTGGGGGCTCTACCTGCCACATCACCTACGCCATTACCAACCAATGGAGCACGGGATTTCAGGTGGCTATCACGATTGCCAATACTGGAACTACAGCGATTAACAGTTGGACTCTAAGCTGGACGTTCCCAGGAACGCAAACGATTGCCAATCTATGGAACGGCGCGGAAACGCAGAGCGGCGCCACCGTTACCGTCAACAGCCTGAGCTATAACGGCAGCATTCCCGCCGGGGGCAGCTACAACGCTATGGGCTTTACGGCCAATGGCGCAGCCGCAACGCCAGCGTCGTTTTCGCTGAACGGAACTCAGTGCCAATAGCTTGAGTTTTGTTGCTTGCAGGGGCGGTGTCTCGTGTGCCGTCTCTGCAAGCATATTTTCGGGAATCTGGCTGCAAGAACTTAATTAGGCGAAAATGGATCGGGTGATCTCCACTTCGATCCCTGGCGCTCCAGCCGCCCGCAGCCCGCGGGCGTTCATCATGCTTGCCTCTGCCGGATTTGTTTTGACTGGAGTTGTCACTACATTTCTGGGCCCGATTCTTCCTCTTCTGGCGGCCCGCTGGGAACTCTCAGATTCCCGGTCAGGGTATTTCTTTGCCACGCAGTTTTTTGCCTCTACAATCGGCGTGGGCCTCAGCAGCTTTCTGTTGCCGCGTCGCGGATTTCGCTTCAGCCTCGGGCTGGCTTACCTACTGATGGCAGCCGGCGTGGAGGGACTGGCATCGGCGCACTGGAAATTCGCATTGCTGGGGACCGCCGTTTTTGGCCTTGGACTTGGTCTGGTCCTTCCCGCGACCAACCTTCTCATCTCGCGCGCAAATCAGCGTCGGCGGGCCTCTGCCTTAAGTATTTTGAATTTCTGTTGGGGGTTAGGGGCTGTCTCTACGCCTTTCGCTCTCTCCCTGGCGGAACGTCAAAATCACGTCTCGCTATTTCTGGCGCTATTGAGTGGACTTCTTCTGCTGTGCGCCGTCAGTCTGGCGTCGACCTGGGAAGGGAAGCTGCCACTTGACGAGAAGAATGAACAGCAGGCCGCTACTCAAGGACAAAGAAGTTTCGGGTGGCCCGTTGTGACGATGATTGGAGGAATGTTTTTTCTCTACGTAGCGGTAGAAACTTCTGTAGGCGGATGGATTACGACACTGGCGGAACGAGCGCCGTCGAGCGCCGGTCACAGTTGGGCTCTAGCACCCTCGCTGTTCTGGGGAGGGCTGCTGGCAGGTCGCGGCGTGGCTCCGCTTGTGCTGATGCGGGTTCGTGAACGCAATGTGGTGTTGGCCAGCCTGACGGTTGCAGGCTTAGGAATGTGCGTCCTCGTGGTTGCGTCCCGGCGGCAATGGATTACAGCCGCCGGGCTGATCATTGGCCTCGGACTGGCGGCGGTTTATCCCATCACAGTTGCACTCCTTTCCCGCTTTCAAGAGATGGAAAAGCGGATTGCCGGGCCAATGTTTGCGCTGGCCGGCCTGGGCGGGGCGGTCATGCCCTGGCTGGTGGGCGCTATCTCCACGCTCTCTGGCTCCCTGCAGGCAGGTCTGATGGCGCCGCTGCTTGCGACGGGCGTATTGCTCTGGCTGCATGCGGTTGGGAACCATGGGAGCCAACCTGAGCAGGTTACAGGCGATGCAGTGCCTCCGGTTTGATGAAAACCAGCCTTTGGCCTTTAGCTCAACACCGGCAGGCGGTTATACCCGACATTGTCCGCTGCGAACGAGGTCTGGAGCCGCAAGCTTCGAGAGCCACATCGGGCCGTTAAAAGAAACAATGCGCCAGCATCCGCAACTCCGCTACAACCCGCATGGTTATTGGAGAAAACCAGCCCTTGGCCATTGGCTTTTGGCCTTTAGCTAAAGGCTGTTACCTACAATGTTTCCGGTCATCTCCTGCAGTCTCTTCCTTCGTGGACAGGGGATAGTTCCAACCTTGTCCGGGGCGAACAAAGTTAAATCCCTTTGTTTTCAGTGCGGATGTCTTTCAGCGCGATGATTCGTCCCTTGTAGCCATCCCTCCTAACTAACGAATTGACGCCAGTGCCCGCAACTCCGCTACAACCCGCGTCGTTATTGGAGAAAACCAGTCCTTGGCCATTGGCTTTTGGCCTTTAGCTAAAGCTGTTACCTACCATGTTTCCGGTCATCTCCTGCGGTCTCTCCCTCGTGGAGAGGGGATAATTCCAACCTTGTCCGCGGCGAACAAAGTTAATTAAATCCCTTTGTTTTCAGTGCGGATGTCTTTGAGCGCGATGATTCGTCCCTCGTAGCCATGCCTCGTAACGAATTGACGCCTGTGCCCGCAACTCCGCTACAACCCGCGTGGTTATTGGAGAAAACCAGCCCTTGGCCATCGGCTTTTGGCCTTTAGCTAAAGGCTGTTACCTACCATGTTTCCGGTCATCTCCTGCGTCTCTCCCTCGTGGACAGGGGATAGTTCCAACCTTGTCCGCGGCGAACAAAGTTAAATCCCTTTGTTTTCAGTGCGGATGTCTTTGAGCGCGATGATTCGTCCCTTGTAGCCATCCCTCGTAACGAATTGACGCCAGCGCCCGCAACTCCGCTACAACCCGCGTCGTTGTTGGAGAAAAACCAGCCCTTGGCCATTGGCTTTTGGCCTTTAGCTGAAACCTGTTACCTACCATTAGCCACAACACTATTCACTTGGTTTCCACTCCAGATCAAGTTCGTCCGCAGCGGACAATGTTGGTTTTATGCGGTAAGTTTAGTTGTCAAAGATCACCGGGAAGGCAATCGGCGCCTCCCCCTTGGACACAAAAACACTCACCGCAGTGTGTGCCGGGAACCTAGGTCCCCGTCCTGTTGGGCGCGAGCCGTTGAGACACAATTGGCGGGCCGACCGCATCAGGCCTGGGCGCAGGATAGCCGAGGGCAATTTGCGAGGCAACTTTAGGGGCCCTAAATTTCTGTCTAAGTTTTCAATGACTTAGATACGCTCGAAAAATCTTATTTAAGGTATAGAGAACAGGGGACGTCCGAGCGGTCCATTCGCCTCGCGATTGAACCGCAAGCCGCTCCCCTGCAAGGCTGCCGGGCTTCCAATCTTAAATTTATGGAATCCTGAGTCCCTGGCTGGAGCCAGCGCTTGGTGCACAGACCTACTTCTTGATTCTTACGCTTGCGCTGCCGATTTGCGAATGAGGATGATTGTGGCAGGTCAGGCCGCAGGAATTTGTTGCCCGCGAATAGGAGATTGGAGTTGCTCCACTGGGGGCGACTACGTTGATATCAAAATTCACCAGTCTCTCTCCGGAAATGCTCCCGCTGGCGCCGCCCATCCCGTGCGCAGTATGGCAGGCGGAGCAAGAGAAGCCGTCATTGATGTGCCGGGCGTGCTCGCTGAAGCTGGTGTTCGCCGCGACTTTGCTCAGGTCATGACACTTTCCACAAAGCGCATACGGGCCGTTCACGCTGAGATCCGGAGTGGGAAAGAGATTGGTGATCATCTGGCCGGGTCCGGGCGCCTGGCTGAATTCGTAACGGCGCTCAAGAATGTGCGTCCACCTGGAGCCGTGTGGGCCGTTTGGTCCGGTGCCGCCAAATTCGCGATTGTCGTCACTATTGTGGCAATCCGTGCAAAAGATACGGGTACCCATGGCCCGTCCCGGCGTCACTCCGTCTTCATTCACCATAAAGGACCGCAGGCTTGGCTGTGAGAATGGGCTGGTCCGGTCATGCATTACGGGGTGGCTTGAAGTCGCCAATAAAGCAAACTGAGGAATTACATTCAACGGATCGCCGGATGCGGCTGCCCACACCGGCAAGTAACCAAAGGTGGCGGGAAGCGTAGTCTTGCCGGTGCTGCTCCCGTGGCATCTCAGACAGTTCTCATATTGATTAGTGGCGGGGTTTAATACAGTAATGCCGTCTGTCGCGCTGATCCCCTCCACTCCGCTCTGAGAAGGTCGCATCGCCGGTGGTGGCAGAAATGCCGTCACCTGATTTGCGGAGTGTGGATTATGGCAATCAACGCAAGTTGCATGCCGGTTCTGATTCAGCAATATGTTTTCATTGGCATCGTGGGAACTGCTGGCGGTTGAGAACGGATGCCCCACTTTGGCGAATTCCGCAGATACGTTCAAAGCCACCGGAGAAATGTTGCTTCCCCCACCGTGGCAGGCGGCGCAATCAGCTTCATTCTTGCCCCGTAGAAGACGTGCCGCTCCTGGCGCGTTGTGCGTCTCATGGCACGACTCGCAGGCGTTCAGAGCAACAGTTGCATATCCTCCCAAGTTAACCGTGGACTGATTGGCGGTTTTGTTGGCTGCGGTGGCGTGTACGCTGTTGGTCCATCCTCCCAGGTAGTTCGTCTGGCCGTTCACTGTGCGATTCCCCGGTTCGTGACACGCCAGGCACAGTTGCCCACTTGAACCATCCCGAACAAGAAAATTGCCCACTACCAGATCGGTTGCCTCCACGTGGGCGTTATGACACGTGGTGCATTCAATGTTGCCCTTTACGAGCTTTACAGACCTGGTTGGGTCCGCTGTTACTCCCTGGCTGTAGAGCGAAGCTATAAGGTCTGGAGAATCCTTGAATGGGAGCACCAAACTGAATGGATGCGAACTGGAGAGGTCGCTTCCGAAGTTGTCCGGAGACTTCATGGCTCCCGCCATGGCGAATTTTCCGTACGCCACAGTTTGTCCCGGGGCAACACTTCCATCATGACAGCTCAGGCACAGGTTGCTGTCACTTCCCAGGACTGGCCGCGGCGTGCCGGCCTCATGGTAGGTAGTGCTTTGATATGTGGTATAGGTTTGCGTGGTCAGAGTCTGATTCCAGAGTGGAGTATTTCCTCCGACGCCGGAATGTGGTGCGTGACAATACAGACAGGGGGCACTCAATCCGCCTCGCACCGGGGATGTGCCGCCGGGGCCCAGATTATGTGAGCCCAGAACGTCTCCGCTGATCTGCTGGCCTAGCGTGGTGGTGGTTGCCAGGAGCACTATCGCGATAAGCCAGAGCGCTTTCACTGTGCCCCTCCCGCAACTGGCTTCGACAATGCGAAATAGCGGAAGACTTGTACCCGCCGGTTATACGAATCCACCACATACACACGGTCCGTCCGGTCTATGAATAGCCCTGTGGGCAATTGAAAATCTCCAAACCCGGAGCCCTTCTTTCCGAAGTAGTACAGCAACTGTCCTTCGCGGTTGAATACCTGCACGATTCCGGAGAGCCCCTCAACCACGTACAGATGGCCTTCAGAGTCGATTCCCACGGCCTTGGGGCGGAACATCTCTCCTTCTCCCTCACCCAGTTTCCCAATGGCGTATTGAAACGTTCCCGACCGGTCCAGCACCTGCACGCGGAAGTTCATTGCATCCACTACGATCAGATTTGGCCCGTCCAACCGCAGTTCGGTGGGGAAATTGAACTCACCCTCTCCCGCGCCGGTCTTGCCGATCTTTTGCAGCACTTCGCCCTGCATATCCATCATGAAAATCTGGTTACGGAGCGTGTCGGTCACATAAATCCGCTGCGCCGCAGAATCCACTGCGATTCCCGTGGGCCGCTTGAACCTGCCCTCTCCGCCTTTCAAGCTGCCGATGACCCGACTGAGTTTGCCACCCGGCGCAAACACAAAGACTTTCCCTGACTCTGAATCCGTCACATAAATGTTGTCCTCATCGTCCACCGTTACGCATTGGGGCGATTTCATGGCGTCATTGTTTTTGTCTTTGCGGCTGATGAATTTGTATTTCTGCTCCTTGAAATCAAAGATGTGCACACCGCCCGCGCCGGGATCGGTGACGATGATGCGTTCCCGCGAATCCGTGACCACACTGAAGGGCCGGACCAGCGCGCGAAATTGCGGTTCGCCGGCAACCACATCCAGCACTTTCTTCCAGAAGCCACGTTTCGGCTTAGCTTCTCGTTCCATGCTGAAGGCGCCCTCGAAGACCAGCTTCCGCCCGCCGTCCAATAGCAGCACGGGCACAGTTACCTCATGCGCCTTCTTGTCTTTTTTTTCGGCCGAAAATGCAGTACCAGAGAGATAGAGAGACAAGAGAAGGAAGACGAACAGGAGAAGGGGAGCCGGTTTGTTTCTGTTCTGCACGGCCGGCGTTAGAGAAACTTGAACCATCGGGATATCCCGAAATAATAACTCGACACCATGGCTGGGGGTAGACCGCTGGCGCTGAAGCCTTGTACCAGCCGACTGTAGCCGGCATTGAAGTATACCTGCCGGAACCTGTAGACCAGATAGGCATTGGCCTGCTCGGTCTTGTTATTGGAAGGAAACAAGCCACTTTGCGTAGTGTTCACGGACCGCAGCCAGTTGGCGTTCACCGTCAGACCCCGGATGGGAGTGCTTCCGAGTCCAGCCGAATAAGTCGTGCCTCCGAAAAGAACAGCTGTTGGCAGAAATCCAGGGGGCACTCCAAGGGGCAGTGCTGTAATGCCTGCAACGGTGAACAGACCGGTTCCGCTGGACCTTGAATAACCGGCGCTGGCCCCAAACCACCGGCCCGAAAGGCCTGTGGAATAGCTCTCAGTAAAGGAGGAGGCGCCAGTCTGCTGCATGAGGAGACTCTTGGATCCGCTCGCCGATCCATTCCAATTCAGCCTGCCCAAGCGGCGACTCACCGAACCGGAGTAACCATAGCCTGAGGTGGTATATGCGACCAGAATGGTCTGCACATTTTGTGAATAATTAAAGGAACCGCTCATACTCCACCTGCCAATCTGGCGGATGTAAGTGGCGTTGCTCAGGAAGCCGAGCATGGACTCGCCACTGTTGGCAAGAGTGCTGTGAGTGACGGTGGCTCCGGTGGTAAACTGCCCGCCCAGCAGGTGATGCCCGTAGTTTACAGATCCGCTGTAGGCGGTGGAATCATAGTTGGCTCCCAAGAACAGTTGCTGCCGGTGGGAAACACTCCCTGCAACGAACAGACCGGTGAAGACTGTATACTGCGCCTGCCCAAACAAACCCCAGGAATGCGATGCCCCAGCGGGGATGGACACCGGAGTTAAAACACCGGCGCTGTTCACTTGCTGGTACAGTGTTCCGGCGAGGCTGTCGTCATAGTCGGCGGTAATTTGGGTAGAGAGTTTATCTGTGGGTTTCAGGCTTACGCCTCCGGACACGATGTCCGCAGTCTGTGAATTGCTCAGCCCGGGAGAATCGTAGCCGGCGGTGTTTCTGGTAAAGTTGACCCAAGTGCTTCCGGCTAACGCGATGCTGCGCGACACGTTGAAGGTATAGGTGGTGGTGTCCGAACTGGTCTTCTCGATTGGCTGTCCAGCCACAATTTCAGGGAATTGCGAATTTCCATTGGAGTAGTGTGCCCCACCACTCAGATGAAATCCGTCCAGGGTGTAATTGGCGGTACCAAACAGGGAATGAAAGTTCGTGAGGCTCTCAGTTTGGGCGCCGTACAACATATTGTCGCTGCTTCCTTGCTGGTAACCTATAGTTAAGGATGGAAGATTCTTAACATTGAAGGACCAGCCAACGCCGAGAGCCTGATTGTTTCCATTAGTCTTGAAATTCGCTATACCTGGAATCAAGTAGTTGGACTCGCTATTGTATGTCCTGCTATAGCTGATGTAGCCGGGAAATTGGCTGCCTCCAAAAATGTTTGCTCGCGCGGTTACGCCGGAACTGTCTGTGAAGGAATTGAACGAGGAGCTGTCCCGCGACTGATTGTAAAAGGGCGCCACGTTGAACGACAGAAACTGGGGACTGTAATACGAACCGTTCAAATTTCCCAGGCCGCCGAATAGTATCCCGTGGCTGGAGGGGCCATTATCGGTGTAGCTTCCGGCATATGCGGTGCTGAGATTTCCATCCAGACTGAGCTGAACCTCATCCCCAGCCTGCACCTGCGCTGCCGCTCGAGGACTGCAGCACAGCAGCGTTGCTACCACCGTACCTATTAGCGAAAGGTGTACTCTGTGAATCATATCTGGTTCTATATCTGGTTACATTCACATCCAAGTCCAATTGTCGCGTGTCCCTTGATGTTGCTTTGCATCCCCTGTGCCTCAGCCTGCGCTAATGGCTGACGATAAGCTGTTCAATCTTTGCATTTTTCCTGAGCCTTGTATCCAACTCATGTCGCAGCTTGTCCGATTTTTGCCGCTGCATCTGCACTCGCAGAGCGGTTGATACTTCCTGCAATTTTTGCTTGCGTGTGGGCGTGTGGGCGTTCAAGCGGAGGATGGTGTAAGCGCCATCCACCTGAATGAGTCCGCTAATTTGTCCCGGCTGCAATTTGGAGGCGGCTTGGAGGACTTCCGGAGGCAGCTGGGCTGCCGGCAGCGGATGGTGATTTCCCATCATGACCCGGTAATCGTCTTCTGAAATCTTCTCTGCCAAAACCCCGAACTCCTCGTAGGTTTTGGCCTCCCTGGCCTGGCGCAACGCGGCTTCTGCCCGAGCTTTCATTTGCTTCAACTGCTCCGGCGTAGGGGGCACGGGCGCTTGTTTGGGGTTTGCCGGCCGGGGCGGCATGATGGTAATGGTCTGCACAGCGTACGACTCCGGCACCTGGAAACGCTCCGGATTGCTCAGATAAAAAGCCCTCACCTCGGCCAGCGTTACCGTGGACTTATCTGTTACTTCCGCTTTCAGCAGATCCTCGATCAATAAAGACCGTTTGATCTTCGTTCTCATCACCTGCCAGGAGCCGTTGACCTCAGTTTCTAGAAAGTGTTGATACTGTAATTGGCTTGCGAATTGTTTCCGGAACTCTGTTTGCGCCTTGGCCAGACGTTCCGGCGCAATGGTCATCTTTCGCCGTAGCGCTTCCTGGTAGACCAGCTCCTCGAAGGTGATCATGAGCAGCGCGCCCCGGCGAATCTCCGCCTCCATGGCTTTGGGAAATCCGTTGTGTTGTTTGGCATAGGGAAAGATCGCGTACATCTCGCGTAGCAAATCCCGTTCCGTCAATATCGTCCCATTGACGCGCTCCACTGGTTTTCCCAGCAACGAAAGGCCGTCCACGTTCAACCCGATCTCCATCGGTGCAACGTTGGATGAGTGTGTATCTTGCTTCTGCCCTTGTGCCGGTAACGTCGCTGCCACTGCGACCGCGATAGCGATGATCATGATGTTCCGCTTCATAAATCCCTCTCATTCCCGGTTCGGCCTGCGCATTATTTGTCGTTCTTGACTGTTGCCGATACCTGAATTGCCGACTACGGCTCCATAAAAAAATGGGGGAGGACACCTTGTCCTCCCCAGGAGGACTTAGGTTGTGGGCACGCTAAATTGACCGTGCGATTCATTGGCTTCTCCGCCATGGCAAGTGCGGCAGAATTGCGCTGCACTGTTGCTGGAGGCGCTGTTGCCTGGATCGTACCAGCCGCGAACGAAGAAGTGCGTCGGCTTGATCACATTGGGGCCTGCGGTGAAGTACGACATGTCATGTTGATCGTGGCAGGTGATGCAGTTGACCCACGATTGGCTACCGCCGGTTGCATTCAGCCCCGGCACTTTCACCAGGCTCTTAATCGGCCCATATTTGGTCACGTCGTAGTAGTTGGTCAGGAACTTCGATGAGTTCGGTCCGGTGAAACTGATGCTTCCATCCGCATTCGGCACGCAATCCCAGTCATAGGTTCCGCCGCAGCTGACCGTTGCTTGTGGTCCGACCGGGTGGTCGTTCAGGTAATTGCCTTTGGTTGAGCCATCGTTCCCGAGGAGCGTTGGCGGGTTGAAAGCTGCACCCTGGATGGTTACAGTTTCCACTGAGGTGCCCTTCATCATGCCCACTACCGCAAGATTGCCATCATGGCAACTCAGGCAGGTAATAATGCCGAAATAGCCGTCCCTAGGGGATGCGGGAAAGCCATTGGCGGTGTAGTCGGGAAGAGTGACCGGATATCCGCCACCGCCGAAGGTAAGGGTTTGGTTATAGAGGGGCGACATGTCCTCTCCCCACAACGCAAAGTTGCCGCTGTTGGGAGTTGCCTTTCCCCCGTTGCCGGCAGCGCCGCTGTGGGGTGCGTGGCAGGCGATACAGCCACGACCGTACACGTTGTGAGCGCCGAGGACATCTGCTGTTGGCGAGGTAACCTGAGCAGTGGCGTATCCCGCCACGGCCAGAATTATCATTAGTAACAATGCGAAGCGTTTCATAAAAAGCCTCCTTCTTGATTTCAGTGTGGCAACACTTATTTCAGGGCTCCTTGTTCTTGGCTCGATCCACCACCTTTCTGTTTACTGTGATCCGCCTCGCGGCGGCCTTTTTCCACTGCTGCTTCCGCATCCGTTACATAACGGAATACCTGTACCCGTCCGGGAAATTGCTCGCTGGTGATGAGGCGGTTGTTGGTCTTGTCAAACCCAAGTCCATAGAGCCCCTGGAATTGTCCGGGGTACTCTCCGCTTTCACCGAGGTAGATCAACAACTGGCCTTCCTGGTTGAAGGCCTGGACGCGGCTTTGCACTTCATCCGCCACCCAGATATGTCCGTCGCCGTCAACGGCGATCCCTTTGGGCCGGGCAAAGTGTCCAGGACCGTCACCGGCTTTGCCGAATTCGCTGATGAACTTCCCGTCGGCATCAAAGATCTCCAGTCGGTTGTTCAACGTGTCCGTGACGTAGACGTTTCCTTCCTTGTCCACCGCCACGTTCGTGGGCAGGGAGAAATCACCCGGGCCGGTCAATGAATGCTTCTTTCCGCCGGCGCCAATCCGCCGCAACAGTTTGTAACTGTCCGCGTCGAAGACCAGGACCTGATCCTGCTGTGTGTCCACTACGTAAACGAACCGGTTGATCGTGTCTAGTGCAATACCGGCCGGTGAAACCAGAGTCTCGGCGCCGAAGGTCGCTTCCGGCTCGTGTTTGGCGTTGAAGACCAGCACGTGGTGAAGCTTGGCGTCGGTTACGAACAGCCGGTCGTTATCATCCATTGCCAGGCCATTGATCATGGGCAGACGCGCGTGTTCGCCATGCTTGATCAGCTCAGGCTTTCCGGTGTCCTCTTTCGGAAAGATGAAAATTGCCCCGACTGCCTGGTCCGCGGCGTAAATATTCCCTTTTGAATCCGCGGCCACGCCATACACCCGAATCAATTGGAATCCCACTTTCGAGGCGACATCCTTGACCTGCTGATCGGGCTGGACACCCGCCAGCCGGTCCATCCACGATTGCTTGGGTTTATTTTTGCTTTCCAAGCCCGCCCAGTCGATTTTCTGGCCAGTCAGAATGCTTTCAAACTTTATGCGGGCAATGGCTGGAGGGCTGGGCCAAACGATCTTGCTGATATCAAGCCGAACCTGGGTGGTGTGAGTTGGTTGAGCGGGCGCGTTGCCCTTGTTCTTGCTTTGCTTCTGAGCCAGGGCCGGCAAACCGCAGAGACCACAGATAATCAGCGCCGCCAGCAGCCTGAAAACGATTCGGGAGGTCGTCGAGTTTGTGCGATGGATCAACATTGCAATCGTCTCCGTTTAGCGCAGTTGGATCGTTCCTTCCGTATGGCAGTTCTTGCAAAATGCCATATTGGTTTCCTGGTCCTTTATGAGCAGCCCGCCATGCGCCGAAGCGTGGGGCTGGTGACAGCTCAGACATGTCATCGCGACAGGCTCCTTCGTCTTGATGTTGATTGTGTTGGAAACGGGATGTCCGTCCACCGGGTGGCCGGTTCCGTATTTCAAAGGCAGGATAGGAATCTTTTTGAAATAATCCTCCGGCAACTTTACTGTCCCGTCGAAAATCGCGATCAAAGGCCGGCCGGTCACCGGTTTAGGCTCGGGTGCGTCTGGTCCATGGCATTCCAGGCAGAGCGTATTTACGTTCTGCACTCGCAACAGCTTCTGGTTATCGTTTCCATGGGCATCGTGGCAGATGCTGCAGCCCTGTACGAACGCCGGTTGATGCAGATTGCGCTTCTTCGCCTGCTCCGCCTGATCGGCATGGCACGAAAGGCAGACACTTACAGCGTCGGGCTTAGGGAGTCCCGGCGATTTGCCGGCATGCGGGTTATGGCAATCAGTGCAATCGCCCAGGGCGCCGGGGTGCTGCACTTTGGCGTTGTCGATTTTCTTTGCCTGTTCCGCGTGGCATGAAATACAGAGGTCCCTGACACTGGATTTGGCCAATACTACTTTGCCGTCCCTGGCCGGCTGATGGCATGTTGCACATTGCTTTTCGGCGAATGGCTGGTGGACGAAGTTCTGCATCAGCTTGGGCCGGTCGGACTGGTGCGGATTATGGCAAGCAAGGCAATCAGTCTTCTGGAAGGGCTGATTGTCGTGAGCCTTGATCAGAGTGCTGTCTTTGACGTCATGGCAGTCCAGGCACAGCGCCGGAGTCGCCTTAGTCAGGTGGAATCTGAATTCACGGTCCGGACTGGGGCCGGTCTTGTGGGTGGTATGGCATGTGTCGCAACCCATATCCAAGGCCGTGTGGCGGCTGCCCTTTTCCGGCACATTCTGTCCTGTGGAGTGGCAGCTGAGACAAAGGTTGCTCTTCTCATCCCCGGAGGGCGGCTTCTTCAACTGGAACTTATTGTCGGAAGCGTGCGGCTCGTGGCAGGTGACGCAATCGCGAACTGCCGGCTTGTGCACGGTACCCTTGATTGCATCCGCGTTCTTATCGGCATGGCAGGTGAGACAAAGACTTAAAGGAGTGGTTGCCGCCAACTTTACGCGAGTAACATCTTTATTGACGCGAACCTCGTGACAGGCTGTGCATCCCATCTGAATGGCTGAGTGCACGGCCTTGCCTTTTGATTTCTCCTCGTGGCACTCAATGCACTTGGCGGAGTCCGTATTCTTGTCCAGCGGGACGGGATGTACGTCAGCTCGCAGAGCGGTTCCCGAGGCGACTACCAGCGCCAGAAGAGCCGTTTTTGCGAATCCATTCATTTTTTTGTTCTTACCTCTTCACCTTGGCAATAGGAGCAAGCATTTGTACCTGAGTGCTTCTACTTGGGTACCTAAGTATCTGAGTCTCCACATCTCACGCTGGAAATACTGTGACTCACATCACACTGCATGGCCCTGAGGGGTGTTCCGGCCAAAGCACTGTGACCTCCGTCACATTCAGGGAGGCCTCGCGAACCTTATTCTTGGCCTTCGAATTGCGCGGTACGGTTGTAAAAAATCTATGGAGCTGTGAGAGGAACTTATGAATACTGCAGCCAGCGTTGTTGTCCGAAAGAGCCGGCCTGTTGCACGAAACTATGCCCAAACGCCACTCATTGTTTATTGGGAGATGACGCAGGCTTGCGCCCTAGCCTGCCGTCATTGCCGTGCGGAAGCCATGCCGAAGTGCCATCCTGACGAATTGACCCACGAGGAGAGCAGGGAACTGTTGCGGCAAATCGTGGGCTTTGGCGACCCTTTGCCGCATTTGATCCTCACCGGCGGCGATCCTCTACAACGGCCTGACCTTTACGAACTGATTGATGAAGCTCAGTCGCTGGGTCTGCAGATTTCGATTACTCCCAGCGCGACCGAGGCGCTTACCGCAGGCACGATTGCCAAGCTGAAAGAGCATGGAATCCAGAGTATGGGGCTGAGCCTGGATGGTTCCAATGCTGCTCGGCACGAGGCTGTCCGCGGCGTCGCCGGTTGTTTTGATTGGACCATGCGCGCTGCGCGTGCGGCTGCGGAGGTGGGAATGCCCATCCAGGTGAACACGCTGGTGGCACAGCAAACCGCCGATGATCTTGAAGCGATTTACAAACTGCTGAAGACCTTAACCGTGATGCGCTGGAGTCTTTTCTTTCTGATCGCGGTGGGGCGCGGAAAAATGCTTCAAGAGATTGCGCCCGAGGAAAGCGACCAGGTGATGAATTGGGTTTTCGATATCGCCAGGGAGGCCCCATTCGCTGTCAAAACCACAGAGGCGCCTCATTACCGGCGCGTGGCGCTGAATCGCATGCGCGGGCAAAATGTCTCACCGGACGCTCTCCATAAGATGTCCGTCTATAACGGTCTGGGTATTCGCGACGGCCACGGGATCGTGTTTGTCTCCAATACCGGCGATATCTGTCCGGCCGGTTTTCTGCCGGTATCGGCAGGGAACGTGAGAACCGGGAATGTGCCGGACATCTACCGCAATTCGGGAGTATTCAGGGCGTTGCACGATTCCAACCAGCTCCAGGGCAAATGCGGCGAGTGTGAATATCGTGAACCTTGCGGCGGCTCGCGCGCCCGAGCCTTTGCCCATACCGGCAATATCCTGGAAAGCGATCCCTTCTGCCCCTACGTGCCCGTGGCAGGTTGATGATTACAGTCATCCAGGAGAACACTGGCTGGATTGTGGATGCTTTCCAAAACGGCGCGACCCACAGTTGCACACTGAGTGACTTGAGTACAAATACTGGTTACGGTCAGAGCCGAGAGTGGTACAGTTCCAAGAACAAAAGCGTGTTGCGATTCGCTGATTGAAAATGTGCGACCTGCCGGTACACATCGAGTGCAGCAACGCGGTCTGCTTTGCGCCCGGCAATATTCCGTCACATTTGTGATTTATATCACAGCCACGAGTTGTGCACCTCTTGGATAATTTCCTGCGTAAAAAAATCAAGTGCGAGGGTCCGCTGATGCGATACGAAACGGCAAGGTGGTTCCGGATAGCAGTGGTGGTGCTGGCGGCGATATGGGGCAGCGCAGTTGCGGCAGCCCTTCCCAGCCAGCCGGAAAGCGCAGCCAGCAGTAAGGGCAAGGACGGTCAGGACAAAGATAAGGACAAGAAGAAAACTGAGAACCTCGCCCCGCAGGAGGCGGACTATCACAAGGTAGATCCCTCTCAGTACGTGGGATCCGATACCTGTAAGACCTGTCACGAGGATATGGGCAAGAGCTTCGAACAGGGCCCACATTGGAAAACCACCCTGGCCAAGCACCAGGGTCCTCAATGGCAAGGATGCGAGGCCTGTCACGGCCCAGGAAAAGAGCATGCCGAGTCCGCCGATCCGAGCAAGATCATCCGTTTTCCCAGCCTGTCCCGGGAAGAAGCCTCCAAACGCTGCCTGGGGTGCCACGAATTTGGTGAAGAGCATGCCAACTTCCTGCGTTCCGAGCACCTGAAGAATAATGTGGGCTGCGTTGATTGCCACTCCATTCACCATCCCAGAGTGGAACGCAAGCTGTTGAAGGCGGCCCAGCCAACGCTGTGCTTTAGTTGCCATCTTGAGGTCAAACCGGATTTCTCCAAGCCCTTTCACCACCGGGTGAACGAGGGATTGATCAACTGCACGAATTGCCACAATCCCCATGGCGGTTTCCTGACGCACCAGTTGCGCTCCACCGCCGCTCAGGACGTGGTTTGTTTTTCTTGCCACACAGATAAGGCGGGCCCATTCGCCTTTGAGCACGCTCCAGTCAAGGTAGAAGGTTGTGTCGCTTGCCACACTCCGCACGGGTCATCGAATCCGCGCCTGTTGAAACGCAGCCAGGTCAATCTGCTGTGTCTTGAATGCCACACGTTTACCGTGGATTCGGCGGCTCCGGCAATTCCATCGTTCCACAACCAGGCACAGAAGTATCAGGCTTGCACGCTGTGTCACACGGCAGTACACGGATCCAATACCAATCGTTTCCTGTTCCAACCGTAGCGGAGGTGATAAGAAAATGACTGATAAGCGAAAACTTTTCGTAATCGGATACGGGCGGAGGCCCCGCCTCCTGCTGTTGGGAGTGTGCCTGCTGGTAGCGCCGCTCTTCGCGCAAACCCCAACTGACAAAACGGACAAGGAGGACAGCAAATCAGCCGACCACGAGCCCGTGGCGGCTGGAGTCAGCGTGGATTCAGCGCGTAAGACCAGTGATCTTCCCGTCTCCTGGGACCAGACGCAGACCAACCCCGGAGAGACGGCTGGCGGTTATGAAATCAAGCAATCGGCCGAATTCGGCGGCCGCGTCTCCAATTTCAACGGCAACCAGGGAATTTATGACACCTTCGTTAATCTTGGGACCGGACCCCGGCTGATGGAATATACGCTGGAAGTACACTCGCCCAAGCACACGGGCATGCTGTTTGACGATCTCACGTTCAGCAACTTTGGCTACGGCGGCGATCCCAACAATCTAAGCCGGATTAATGTACAGAAGGGGACTTTGTACAATCTCAATGGCACCTTCCGGCGCGACCAGAACATCTTTGATTATGATTTGCTGGCTAACCCGTTGAATCCCGCAGTATCCAACCCGAGTATTCCCATTTTGGATTCACCCCATGAATTTCTGCTGACACGCAGGATGAGCGATGTGAGTCTCAGCCTGTTTCCAGTTGGCAGCGTGAGATTCCGCCTGGGCTGGTCCCGGGTGGTGAACGAAGGCACGTCGTTTTCCAGCTTTCACCAGGGGACTGAGGCGCTGTTAAATCAGCCAACACTCAATACTACAGATAATTACTCCGCCGGCGTTTCACTCCGATTCATCCCCCGCACCAGCATTAATTACGACCAGTTTTACACCTACTTTAAAGGAGACACGAGCGCGCAACTCAGCGGGTTCGGCCTGCCTGGTTTTACGCTGGCCGGTGGCATTCCGGTCAACCTCGGAGTTTCCTTCAACACGCCCGCGGGACAGCCGTGTGCCACGCCTGTGCTGGGCACAGGCTTTGTGAATCCGGCTTGTAACGGATACTTCAGCTTCAACCGCGCGGACCGCACTCGCAGCTCGTTTCCGACGGAACAAGTGAGTTTTCAGAGCAATTATTTCCGTCACGTGGACCTTTCCGGCAGAGTCAACTACTCGGACGCGGAGAGCGATTTGCCCGCATTCAACCAGTTGTTCACCGGCCTGGAGACGCGCACCCGGGCTCGCAACCAGAGCGAGATGGCCACCTCAGTCAATCACCGGCTCTCGTTGAGCGGCGATTTTGGCGTAACCATCCGCTTGACGGACAAGCTTCGCCTGGTGGATGCCTTCCGTTATGACAACTTCCGCATCCCCGGGGCGTTCAGCCTGCTTACGACCAGTCTTTTTGGGGCAACATTATTGTCCAATCCCAACGTTTTCAGTGCGGCCACCTGTCCTCCACCGTTTACCGCGGCCACCTGCCCGCAGCATTCGGCCAGTTCCGGACCGGACATTATTCAGGAAAATTTCGTGGATTTTCTCCGGCAGGACGAAAAGATCAACACCATTGAGCTGGAGTACGACTTCACGCGGCGAATCACCGCACATCTCGGATTCCGGTATGAGAACCGGGAGATTACGCACAACTTTGCCGATACTCAGGTGCAGACGATTTTCCCAACACTGGCCGTGGCTCGCGGATGTCCCACGGCCGCTGGCTGCACGCTTGCCGTGGCCCCCAGTGTGGCTGCCGGAACGGCTGAGGCTTTGTTTGTTCCCATCCATGGTTTTTCCGCAATACTGGGCTTCTCCGCCCGGCCCACAGACGCCCTGCGCGTGAGCTTTGATACCGAATTGTTCTCCGCCGACAATGCTTATACGCGTATTGATCCGCGCCAAGTGCAGATTTATAAGCTGCGCGCCAGCTATCACCAGCCCAAAGGCTGGTTTACCCTGGGGAGCGCCATCAATATCCACGAGAACCGGAACAACACCTTGGATATCGGCAATCTGCAGCACAACCGCAGTTATGCCTTCAACGGCACTCTGGCGCCGCCGGAAGGGCGTTGGGGAGCGGATCTGTCCTACGACTACAACGACATTTTCTCCCAGACCAACATCTGCTTTGTGGCTACGCCGGCGCCGTCCGGGGCTCTGACCTGCGGAGCGCCTTTCGTTTCCGGCCTTTCGGTGTACAGCGAGCTAGCGCACAACGGTTCGTTTTCCATTTATGCCAGGCCCATCCGCCGCATAAAAGCCGGCGTGGGTTACACCGTCACCAGCAGCACGGGAAGCACTCTGATCTTGAATCCGAATGCCCCCACCGGACCGCTGAGCTACAACTATCACCTGCCTACGGCTACGCTCGACATCGTGCTCTCGAAGAGTCTGACATACAAGACCGGCTGGAATTACTACGACTACGATGAGAAATCCAATCCCGGACCAACTTTGCCTCGCAACTTCAGAGCCAATGTGTTTACGATGTCAGTGCGCTACGCGATGTAGCCGTCACAAAACAGGCGGGAGAGTCAGAGATGAAGCCGGCTCAATCCGTTCGACCGCTGTCTGAAAACAAGAAGAGGTGTGATGCACGTCACAGTCTCTTTTGCCAATGTTTCCCGATAATCACTCTTCAGGGATTGCACCTGCAGACCAATGGAATTGATTACGATGTAACAAGACTCGGCATGGGGAGTACTTTGGTGCGATCTTTGGAGACAACTTTCTTCTGTGGTTGGTGATTAATATAGTAGAGAAACTTTTCAAGGAGATGGATATGAAGCTAGCTCGAGCAGTAACCTTTGTTTTGCCTTTTACCCTTGCTCTTGGCGTAGCTACGTGTGCTTATGCTCAGGACGATGCCGCAGCTCTCTATAAGACGAAATGCCAGGTCTGCCATGGTGCGGACGGAAAAGGCGACACGCCAGCGGGACAGAAAATGGGAGCCAAAGACTTCCATTCACCCGAAGTGGCCAAAATGTCCGATGCTGAACTTGTCGAGGCTGTCAAGAAGGGCAAAGGGAAGATGCAAGGCTACGACGGTAAATTGACGGATGACCAGATCAAGAGCCTGGTGAAATACATCCGTTCACTGAAATAATGCAGCGGGCAAGGCTGCCCATGCACGTTGACCCATCAACAAACGGGCAGCCTGGCTTCATTTTGTTTGCCGAATCGTAAGGAGATGTAAGGAGAAGTCATGAAAATCCCTCGCATGCTGATGTTCGTGCTGGCCGCCGCCATGGTATTGGGCACTGCGAAGCTGGTTCCTGCACAAGATGCGGCAGACCTGTACAAGACGAAGTGCATGTCATGTCATGGCGCTGATGGCAAAGGCGATACCGCAATAGGAAAGAAGCTCGGAGCAAGAGACTTCCATTCGCCGGAAGTGGCCAAGGAGTCTGACCAGGAGCTGTTTGAAATCACCAAGAAGGGCAAGAACAAGATGCCGGCGTATGACAAGAAGCTGACTGACGACCAAATCAAGGACCTGGTCAAATATATCCGGGCGTTGAAGTAGTTCTTGTCTTGCCATTGAGCTTGCCTCGAAGCGGAGCGAGAGGTCGCTATTGCTTCGAGATAGTCTCAGGGTGTATGCCCTGACGCAGCATGTAAGCGGGGAGGGTTTCCTCACGACGCTCGGGATGAACTGCTAAACAATAGCGTGCCGGGAGAAGGATGACGGCAGTTTCTTACAAGAAACGTTGGCTATGGATCCTCCTGCTGTTCACGGGGATACAGACTGCATTTGCCCAGGGCGCGAAGCCAAGTCAGGGCAGTTTGCCGGCGGCTGGCGGCACAACTGCCCCCAACGACACTTGCTTAAGCTGTCACGGCGAAATAGGAGATAAGCTCAAAGGCCACGTCCATGCGTCGGTCGCCTGCCAGAGCTGCCATCTCAAACATGAAGAGTATCCGCATCCTGAAGGTGTGCCCAAGCCAGATTGCGCCAGCTGTCACGCCAAGGTGGCCGGTGACTACGCTGGCAGTTGGCATGCCCAGGCCCTGAGCAAGGGCGATAAAGCAGCGCCGGATTGCGCTACCTGCCATGGCAAAGCCCACGAGATAGAGAGCACCAAAACGGCACAATTCCGCATGGGTGTACCAGACCTGTGCGGCGCTTGCCATGTTGATGTTGCCGAGCAGTATCACGACAGTGTGCATGGCAAGGCAATCTCGCGCGGAATGGTGCAGGCGGCGGTTTGTACCGATTGTCATGGCGAACACACAATTCTGCAGCCCGGCAACCAGGCGTCCTCCGTAAATGCCAGTCACATCCGCGATACCTGCGCCGCGTGCCACGGCGATGTACGGCTGACGGGGCGCTTTGGGTTGCCGGCGGACCGGATTGTAAGTTTTGACGCGTCCTATCATGGCTTGGCGAACAAGTCAGGAGCGGAGACTGTTGCTAATTGCGCGAGTTGCCACGGCGTCCACAATATCAAAGCATCATCTGATCCGGAATCAACCATCAATCCCAGGAATATTGCGGCCACTTGCGGCAAGTGCCACGCCGGTGCGGGGCAACGCTTTGCTATGGGGACGATCCATTTGGTCACGGACCGGACCGAACCTGCTCCTCTCCGCTGGGTGCGCTGGGCGTATCTTCTTATCATTCCTCTCACCATCGGGTTCATGCTGCTGCATAACCTGGGCGACTGGCTTCACAAGCTTCTGCGCTTGCGTTTTAATTCGAACAAAGAGCCGGCGCCCCTCGGGGAACACCCTGTCCGTACTTTGCCGTTTGAGCGTATTCAGCACGCCCTGATGGCCCTATCATTTATCGTGCTCGTATGGACAGGATTCGCGCTCAAGTATCCCGATCAGTGGTGGGCGCGCCCCCTGCTCTTGTGGGAGTCGGCCCGGTCCATGCGTGGCATCATTCACCGCAGCGCCTCGGTTGTTCTTATGTCCGTGGCCTTGGCCCATGTGCTGTCCCTTGCCTTCAGCCGAAGGCTGCGCCAACACTGGCTTGTTCTGTTGCCCAATTTGCGAGACCTGCGTGAGGCATGGAGCAACTTTGCCTACAACCTCGGTTTTCTGAGCAGATTCCCAGGACGCTCACCCCACAGCTACATAGAGAAAGCCGAGTATTGGGCCATGATCTGGGGAACCATGGTGATGGCGGCGACCGGACTTCTGTTGTGGGCAAACAATCTTGCTTTGAAATGGATGCCCAAGATCGTGCTGGACGTGGCTACGTCCATACATTTTTACGAAGCAATCCTGGCGAGCCTGGCAATCCTGGCATGGCACTTTTATTTTGTGATGTTCGATCCCGATGTCTATCCCATGGACCCAGCCTGGCTAACGGGTAAATCTCCGCGGATGGAAACGGCTCCAGAGACGGCGAAGGAAGGAGATCCGGAGTAATGGCGATTACGATGCGTGAGAGGCTTTCGCCTCTAGTTTATCTCTCCAACAATTGGATTAGCCTGATAGGCGTGGTAGCGGTCACGATTGCCGGGGTAACCTGGCTGCTGCTGTTGCCGGTTACCCTACGTGGCTCGTATCTGCATCCTTATATCGGCATCGTGGTTTACCTGATCCTGCCGGGTCTCTTCATAGGTGGACTGCTGTTGATTCCCCTGGGTATTTATTTCAGGCGCCGGCGGCAGAGAAAGCAGGGCAGTTATCCCTCCGGCTTTCCGCCACTTGACTTCAAAAACCGGGAGCTGCGCAAACTCGCCGGGTTCGTCGGCGTTACTACGATGTTAAACATCGTGATTATGGGCCAGTTTGCTTATAGCGCAGTGCGTTATATGGATACGGTCTCCTTCTGTGGACAAACCTGCCACACGGTGATGAATCCGGAGTTTACCGCCTATCAGGGTTCGCCACACGCTCGCGTGGAATGCGTGAATTGCCACATCGGCAGCGGCGCATCGTGGTTCGTGCGCAGCAAGCTTTCCGGCATGGGGCAGGTGTTCGCCGTGATGCTGAACAATTATCCGCGGCCAATTCCTGTGCCGGTACGAAATTTGCGTCCGGCGCGAGAGACTTGCGAGGCGTGCCACTGGCCGCAGAAGTTCGGCGAGGACCGCGTGACCGATATCGTCAACTATGCGAACGATGAGCAGAACTCTCTCACGCATACTGTCTTACTGCTGCACATCGGTGGCGGACCCTACGGCGTGGGCATTCACGGCAAACACTTAGGTGAGGGCGTCCGGGTACGCTATTTCGCTTCCGACGAGAAAAGGCAAACCATTCCCTGGGTGGAATATACATCCGGAGGCAAGAGCACGGTCTATGCTGCGAGCGGTACGCCGCAGCCCGATCCATCCAAGCTCCGGGTGATGGACTGTATGGATTGCCATAACCGCCCAACACATACGTTTGACTTGCCGGAGCGCGCCGTGAACCGCGCCATGAGCGCCGGCAGTATATCGCCTGCGTTACCCTTTGCCAAGAAGGAGAGCGTCGAGATCCTGAAACAGGCCTATTCCACCAGTGAGGATGCTTCGGCGCGCATCCCGGCGGCCTTCGAAGCTTATTATCAGAAAAACTATGCTGAGATTTATGCCCAACGCCAGGATGAGGTGCGGCGCTCCGCGCGTGGAGTGCTTGCTGTCTTCCAGCGCAACGTGTTCCCAGAGATGAAGATCACCTGGGGCACCTACCTGAATAATATTGGCCATACCGATTCCGATGGATGTTTCCGCTGCCATGACGGCTCTCATTCAACCGCGGACAAGCAATCGATTACCCAGGATTGCGATGCCTGCCATAACCTGCTGGCGGCCGACGAAAAGAACCCCAAGATTCTTACGGATTTGGGTTTGGTGGGGCCTGGAAAAAAATGAAACAGGTTTCGATAATTTCGTCCCCAAGACTCACCTCACGCACAAAGTAATGACCAACTGCAATTGACAACGATTGGGTACTGGCATATTCTCGCCTGCTTGGTCCACCATGCAGACTCTTCATGTTACCCATAAAGTCCTTTCCACTACCGATCTCGTAATCATTGGCTTGTACTTCTGCGTTGTCTTTGCCATTGGATTCTATTTTGCGCGCAAGGAGCGCACCTCCACCGATTACTTTCTTGCCAGCCGCAATGTGGGTTGGTTTGCCATCGGGGCATCGCTCTTTGTTTCCAACATTTCGACCGAGCATTTCATCGGCCTGGCCGGCTCCGGAGCATCGTCAGGGCTTGCGGTAGGACATTTCGAGTGGCTGGCCTGCTTCATGCTGTTGATTCTCGGCTGGATCTTCGTGCCGTTCTATCTTCGCTCCAACGTTTTTACCATGCCGGAGTTTCTGGAGCGCCGTTTCAACCGGTCATGCGCAACCTACCTGGCAAGCATCTCTGTCATCGCTTACGTTTTCACCAAGATCTCGGTCCATCTTTACGCTGCGGCGGTAGTGCTGGAGCGCGTGGTGGGCTGGAGCCCGATTACTGCGGCAGTCATCCTGGTGCTGGCAACGGGAATCTACACCATTGCCGGCGGGCTGGCAGCAGTGATCTACACAGATCTGGTGCAAACGCTCATCTTGGTTGCCGGCGCGGTGGTGCTGACCATCCTTGGCCTTCATCAAGTTGGCGGATTCAGTGCTTTGCGGGCGGCCTTGCCTGCGGACTACTTTCATATGATGAAGCCGGCCAGCGATGCAGCCTTTCCCTGGACGGGAATCTTCTTTGGCGCCCCCATTCTGGGTATTTGGTATTGGTGCACGGACCAGGTGATGGTCCAGCGCGTGCTCTCAGCGAAGAGCGAGGGGCACGCCAAGGCCGCCACGATATTTGCCGGCTTTCTGAAGATACTGCCCGTGTTCATCCTGGTGTTGCCCGGCCTGATTGCCGTGGCGCTCTATCGCGACCTTTTCAAGGTCGGCGCGGACGGACAGATCTTGAATGGGGACATTGCCTATCCCACTTTGATCGTCAACCTGCTGCCCAGTGGACTGGTCGGCATGATGATTGCTGCTTTGCTGGCTGCGCTCATGGGAGCGATGAGCGCTGTGTTCAACTCTGCGTCTACCCTGGTGACGCTGGATTTTTACAAGAAGTATCGTCCGAATGCCTCGGAAAGAAGTCTTGTCAATTTCGGACGGATCGCGACCGGAGGTATGGTGCTGCTTGGCCTGCTCTGGGTGCCCTTCATCCATCTCATCAGCAGCCAGCTTTATATTTACCTGCAAAGCGTGCAGGCTTACATCAGTCCTCCCATTGCCGCCTGCTTCATTCTCGGCATTCTGTGGCCTCGTTTGAACGGTGCAGGCGCTATAACGTCCCTTCTCACCGGGTTCGCTCTCGGAACAGTGCGCTTCATCATGGAATTGAAGGAACGCGCAGCCGGAGGGCACTATTTCACCTCCGGACTGTCTGCATGGATTGTGAACATGAATTTTCTTCATTACGCCATCTTCATGTTTGCCGTCTGCTCTGCTGTGTTGATTGTAGTGAGCCTGATGACGCCCGCGCCGGAACGAAAAAAATTGGCTGGCCTGACTTTTTCCACGGTGTATGAAAAACTCGACCTTCAGCCGGTTGGTGGTCAACCGGCACACAAATTGGTTGCCGAAACTGCTTTGGAGCATCGCCTGAATATTGTTCTCAGCGCGCTCCTGGCCTTAAGTGTGGTGACATTGTGGATCTATTTCCGATAGTCCGCATGAATATTTGCAGTCTTCGGTCGAACATGGCCCGAGACATTGCGTTGCGCAGGCTGGAGCCTCCCGGGCCCGGTGGCCTGCTGCGTCGATGGCGGATTGGGAAGTTGCTCGCGCTTGCTGAAGTCTATGTCCCATACCGTCTGTACGAGGTGATCATCGAGGACCATCGCATCCATACCAGGCGGCACTATGCGGTGGACGCAGCTACGGGCACGCTCGATCCCTATGAATTTGCCGTTGCTCCTCCGCCAGAAGCTTTTGTGGAAGTTGAAACGCGCAATTGTCACCCGTTGCGGTTGGATGAGAAGCAGACGAATCAACTGGCGGGCGCCAGGGCTCGCCGATGGATGTTTTCCCGCGGCTTTTTCCGCCTGGCCAACCCCCTCATTCGCACCAATCTTGTCCAGCCGGATTTTTACATTCCTTATTGGGCAGGCTTTTACGGCGACGAGCAAAACCTCAACCTGGTGGTGCTGGATGCCGTTCGGCAGACTCAGGAAGGGAGCAAGGTCCGCCAGTTGATACATACCTGGTTGGAGGATCGTCCAGCATTGTTCCCGCAACACCGCCTCGCTTAATCTGCGTCAGAAGCTGATCCTCAAGGCCAGTTGAATCTGCCGTTCAGAAAAGGCGCGGGTACTGCGAATGGTCCCGAATTGGCCAGGACCATCACTGAGATTGGCGTCCGGGCTGGTAAATTGCGGGGTGTTCAGAATGTTGTAGCCTTCAGTGCGGAACTGCAGCTTCAGCCGGTCATTCACATCAAACGTTTTAAACAGAGACATATCCCAGGTTTGAGTGCCGGGTCCGTGGAAAAAATTGCGCGGCAAGTTTCCCGGACGGATGAAGACGCCGGTCTGGTTCACCGGTGGCGCGGCAAAAGCGGCAAAGCTGATCCACTGCAAAGCGCCGTTGAGAAAACTCAGCTGCCCGTTGCCGGAATTACCCAGATAGTCCGGACGGTTTGAAGGGTTCCCATTAACAAAAACATCGAATGGCGTGCCCGTGCTGAGAGTGACGATATTGTTCCACTGCCATCCTCCGGCAAGTGAGTTCAGCAACGTGCCCCAGTCGGATCCCAGGCGTTTGCCATGGCCGAAGGGCAGCTCATAGAGCGTGCTCAGCGTAAAGAAATGGCGCTGGTCCTGATCAGAGTTCCCATAGTTGGCGGGCAGATCGACGCCGCTTCCGGGAAGAACGAAAATTCTCGCGTTGCCTCCAGTCACGCTGAAGGGGCCGTTGGAGTCATCCAGCGTGTGCGACCAGGAGTAGGAAACTGTGTACTGCATGTCTCTGGCGAAACGCTGGGTCAGATGTGCATGCAATGCGTCATAGTAGGCGACGCCGGAAGCTGCCCCCACATTCACCGTTAAACCTGTTCCGGGATACAGTGAGGCGCCGGAAGGCGCATCGAGCATCTGGTTATTGAGGTTGAACCAGGTCATGAGCCGGTCTGATTTCGCGCCGACGTAAGCGAGGTTGAGCGCAGTATCGGCTCCTAACTGTTGCTCCATTTGCAGGTTCCACTGCTGAACCCGCGAAATCCCATTGTTGGGCAATACTGCAATTACGCTGGCATCCCGCGGAGCAGCAGGATTTACGATGGGCGTGGCGGGAGGCAATGGGTTCGTGGCCGCGCGACTGTCATTGCTCCCGTTGGGAGCTGAGCCGGACAGCGCAAAGCGCAGTCCGGTGGATGTCTGGTAGATTGCAGATCCATTGAAATCAGGATTATTGCTCAATTGGTTGCCCACACCTCCGCGATCTAGAAAGTAAAAAATGCCATAGCCGCCACGCACGACTGTCTTGCCCTTCCCAAAGAGGTCGTAAGCAAAACCGATTCGCGGCGCCCAGTCGTTCCTGTCAGTGCGCACCAGGCTCCTGGGGAGACCGTCTTGGCCGGGGAGCAGGAGGGACGCGGAGACCAGATCAAAGTTTGACTGCCGGTTGTGTGCTTCAATGGGATAAGTATTCAGCTCATATCGTAATCCGAGATTCACGTTCAATCGCCGCGTGACATGCCAATCATCCTGGATGAAATGCCCTGTCTCCCAGCTCGCAGTCTCGAAGGTAGACTGTCCAGGGCCGATCTCATAGTCTGTGAATCCCGCCAGCAATTCCGAGACGTCGTATCCGGTAAAGCGCCCGCTCCCCGTATCGTTTACTCCGCCAATGGCGAAGAAGCCTTTGGCAAAGTTGCCTTGAAAAAAATTAACTTCACGATGGATGATGTTCAGGCCGAAACGGAATGTGTGCCGCCCCCTGGCCCACGAGAGATTGTCATTTCCCTGCCATGTGCTCTGGTGGACGGAATAGGGCCCGCCATCTCCAGAGAACGCAAGTTGTGTGCTGTTTCCGCCGATCAGTGCGCCACCGCCGAGAAACGGCGTCCGGTTTGCGTTCGGGATACCCAAATCCTGGGCCAGCGGCAGGTCCGCGAAGGGCGGTTCGAAGGCATAGAAATCACGGGTGTAACCAAAGCGGACATCGTTCACCACGTTCGCGGAAAATACACGCGTGTGGCCAGCTGCAATCGCCCTTAGATCCGTGGGAGTGGCCCCAGAGCCGAATCCTGCGGGCAAAGAGGGGAAGAGTGAGCTAAGTGAAAACCTGTCCTGGGCAAAGCTGTACCGAAGAAATAGCAAGTCCCGAGCACTCAGGGCGTAGTCCAGTTTGGCGTCGAAGTCATCAAAGTTTTTGATTTCGCGCCGCTGGGCTTCGTAGTTGTTCTGGATTGCGCCGCTTACATTGGGGGCAGGGAAGGCATTGAGATAACGCAGTCCCACAGGGTTTATCCGGTTTCCCGGTATCACATTGCCGGAAAAAGGAGCGCACGCCAGAGGGTCATAGACCGCGTCGCTTACCACAACCACATTCGTGCAGCCGGTAAGCTTTGGGTCGGGAGTTGACGTGAGACCGGTTCCAAGCAATTCTGAAAAGTCGCCCTTTCGCATGAGCATGGTGGGAACCGTGGCAAATTCCGGTTCGCGGCTTCGCGCGGAGCGGAGACCCTGATAATCGAGAAACAAAAACAATTTGTTGCGGACCAGCGGCAAGCCCACAGTGCCTCCAAACTGGTTGCGGCGAAAAGGCAGCTTAGGCACTTGGCCGGTAACAGGATTGGGTGTGCCAAAGTAGGCGTCATTGGCATCCAGGGCGCTGTTGCGCAGGAATTCGAAGGCTGACCCGTGAAGTTCGTTTGTGCCCGAGCGAGTGGAAGTTTCAACGATGGCTCCGCCCGCGCGCCCAAACTGCGCCGGCGCCACGCTGGTGCTCACCCTGAATTCCTGGATTGCCTCCGCAGGCGGGAAGAAGGCGATGGTATTCACCAGAGATTCATTGTTATCCAGTCCATCCAGAATGAAGTTGTTGGCCTGGGGGCGAAGTCCGTTCACTGACAGAGCTGCGCTGCCTGTTTCAGAGTTGCGGAATGTTTCTGTGTTCGTGCCGGATCCGCCGCCGCTGGCGTTGTCTCCGTAAGCCCCGCGGGTAACGCCCGGAGTGAGTAACGCCAGTTGGGTAAAGTTGCGTCCATTGAGCGGCAACTCTGTGACTTGGCGGCCTTCAATCACCGTCCCCATGGAACTGGATTCGGTGTTGACCGGTGGCGCTCCACCCAGAACGGTGATGCTCTCTGAAAGGGACCCGAAGGTGAGCGTAAAATTGAGCGCCACCACGGCCTCAATGTGCAGGACCACATCCGGCTTCAAAATGACTTTATAGCCCGGCTTCGACACCTCAACCGTGTAGGTTCCCGGACGAATATCAGAGATCAGGTAGATGCCATCTTCATTGGTGCGCCCGGCGTAACGGATCTTGGTTTGCGGGTTGACGATGGTAACTTCAGCTCCAACAATGACCGCATTTTCCGGATCGACAATCCGTCCGGTCACGGAAGAGTTGGTGCTTTGGCCCAATGCCCGCGTGGCGCACAGCATGCTTGCGGAAGCGAACAGAATCGCCGCGACGAAGGTGACCCTTTGGGCTTGCCGCGTTGCGTGGCCTAGGTTCATGCTTTGTGAATCAGCAAACCCAACCATTTAGGGATGGTTCGGTGGGGTCCTTAGAGATGCGAACAGAAGCTGCCTGCCGGTTGGCTTCTGACCGGCCTTGCCGCGCGGTTCCACGGTCACGAACACCGCATCGATTTCGGCCAAAACTTTCGGATCATCAAAGCGAAGCGTCCAGCGGCGGTTGGCCGAGCTGTCCTGGTAAAGAATGCCCATGTTGAGCGGACGTTTATCCCCTGGTCCGCGTCTCCCCCAGACTTGAAAGGTGCTCGCTTCGCGCACGCCAGGCTGCCTGTCCAGGTCGAAGGCATAGAAGAGCAGGGATTTACCTCCGGTGTAGAAGACACGCCCAAAAGGCCTCTGGGTTTTGCCTTCGCGGTCAATATCGAATACATCGGCGATATACAAATCGCGTGCGCCCATGAGTTCCCGAATATCGCGGTCGGAAGCGAGGAACCCCTCATCACGCTGGGCCACTTCCTGGGTTTGCTTCAAGTTGGCGGAGAGTTCGTCTACCCGCAGCTGCAGGCTGGCAGCGCGAAGCAGTTGTCGATTGTGTTCTTCCTGCAAGCCTTCCAAGCGCTGCTGGGTGGCGTTCAATGCGTTCTGCGTTTCCTGCAGCTTGCGGTTCATGGCATCGCGCTCTGCGGCCAAGACAGCCTTGTCCGAGTCCAGCCCCGCAATCCGCGAAATCTGCTGTTGCGAATCGTGTTGAAGTTTTTCCTGTGACAATTTGGATTCGGAGATCATTGCCGCCTGCCGCTTGAGTTCCTGCTCCAGCCGTTGTAGCTCGCGGCTTTCGGTAATCAGGCGCTCTTCCAGCGAAGAACGTTGGTCAGTAGAGGCCTGCACTTTCCCTGGCTGGAGCGATTCCCCGGCAGCGGGTTGCGGCATCTGCTGGATCTGAGCCATTTGTCTGCTGGTGGTTTGTCCCAGGTGGTAGGCAAACCCAACGAGCGCCGCCATCAGAACGAGCGCGGCAGCCATTGCCAGCAAGGCCGGCAATTTTGGCAGGAACACGCCCACCGATCTAGGGGGAACGAGTTGCGGTCCCCGCTTTGCCTTCTCCTCCTCGATGCGCTTCCGCAATCGCGCCTTTGCGCTTTCTATGGCAAGCGGCTCGAGCGTGGCTTCCGGTTCAGGTTGGCAAGCCGCGGCCAGGAGGGGAACACCGGACCTGACCACCACACGATAAGTCTGCAGAAGCTGGGTGCATGCTTGACACTCTACGAGGTGCGCGTTCAACCTTTCCTGCTCATCGTCCGTCAGGTTGCCCGAGGTGAATAACGCACATAGTTCGGCGTACGGGTCGTGTTGGTTGCGGGGTTGCGATTTTCGAAGCTTGGATTCGAAATCCATGTGTATGCCTGTCTGCCTCACGCAAGTATTGTCGTATCGAGGCTGTCTTTCAGATGCTTCAGGCCGCGATAATAGTAGTGCCGAATATTGGCCAGGGATTCCTGCAAATGCTGGCTTATTTCCCGCAGCGTGTATCCCTCGAAGAAGAACAGCGTGAGGGTCTGCCGCTGCCTGTCACTCAATCCTTCAAATGCCCTGCGGATGATTGTTTCTCCCTGCCGCACCTGGGCCTCGTATTCCACGTCAGAGGAGCCACGGATCACGTCCGCTAATTCTTCAACACTCTTGCTGTCATAGAACCGCCTCACCTGGAGATACTCGCGGCGATCGAAGGCGCGATGGTAGGCGGTCTGGAGCAGCCAGGCCCGGGCGGTACCCCGATTCGGATCATAGAGGTGAGATTTCTTGTAAATCTGAAAGAAAACGTCTTGTACCAGTTCTTCTGCTTCTTCGCGGTCTCGCAGGACCTTAAGCCCGATGCCGAGAACAACAGTGCCATAGCGTTCCAGGAGCAATCCAAGCGCCTGCTCGTCCCCATTCTGGATGCGGAGCATGAGCGGCTCGTCTTCCGGAAAGACCTTAGCGGCTGAAGATTTTTTCTCTACGTCTCGTGCAGCGTAGGCAGCAGCCGTCGAAAGAAATCCGTTGGTTGCGGACAAAGTTTCCCACCTCATGTGACTGCAACGTGCAAAACCCCACTGCCAACCCCTGGTCAAGAGATGTATAGCATAGTCGCCGGGCAAGCGATCAGGGAAACGAATTCTAAGAATAAGTTTTTTTGCATAATCGGCAATAGGGTTGGTACAACTTCGCCTCGCGTCTCGTATAGGGAATCAGACGCTCTATTTGTGTGTTCTGTTCGCTGATTTGAGCGCGGCAGTGCTCAGTTAGATCGGTTTCACCGCGCTTCGCGGCTCTCAACAAACACCAGTGAGGAAACCATGTCACAAAACAAGAACAGTCGCTGCACGATACAAGGCGGAATTCGGCGCTCAATCAGGCTTCTTCTGCCACTTTTACTGTTGCTGGCGGGCCTCATGGTCGCCCAAACTGATACAGGCCGCGTGCGTGGGACTGTAACGGACCCCAAAGGCGCCATACTCTCCGGCGCCAGCGTGACCTTGACCAGTTTAGACACTGGCCGCACGCAGACCGCGGCGACCAATTCTGATGGATCATTCGCTTTTGATGCGGTGCCGCGCGGGCGTTATAAAGTGGAAGTCGGGCAAACGGGGTTCAAGTCTGCCAGCGCAGAACTGACGCTGGAAATTTCCCAGGTCAGGGAAGTAAATTTTCAGCTTGAGCTTGGCGCTACATCTGAGACCGTCGATGTTTCCGCTGAAGTCCCGTTAATTGACACGCAAACCTCTGCTACCGGCGAGGTCATCCAGGGCCGCCAAGTCACCGAGCTCCCGTTGAACGGACGCAACTTCACGCAGCTTGCCCTGCTCACACCCGGTGTAACCCGTGGCGACTATGGGGACCAGGCAAGTGGCGTCAACAACAACGTGGAGACGTTTCGTAATGGCGAGACCGGTGGCGCAGCGCTATCTGTCAACGGACTGCGTGCTCAGGCCAATAACTTCATCCTGGACGGTCTCGATAACAATGAATCCCTGGTAAACAGCATCAACTTCTTCCCCCCGGCGGAGGCCATTGAGGAATTTCGCATCAACACGTCCGTAGCGCCGGCGGAGTTCGGCCGTGCAGGCGGCGGGATTGTTGAGACTTCAATTAAGTCAGGCACCAACGAGCTTCACGGATCAGCGTTCTGGTTCATCCGCAACAGCGCATTTGACGCCAACAATTCTTATTTCAATCCGGCGGGGACACCGGTTGTGAAGTCCCCGTTCAAGCGCAACCAGTTTGGCGGCACGGTAGGCATGCCCATCTTGAAAGATAAGCTGTTTATTTTTGCCGACTACCAGGGATTGCGGCAAGATCGGCCGCTCAATCCAGAACTGGCTACCGTTCCCACAGACAAGATGCGGCTGGGCAACTTTTCCGAATTACTCGGCACCGGCCTTACTACCACTCCGGCGGCGCTTACAGGCTGCGGTGCGGTTGTACCGGTGAACGGGGCCATCTATAACCCACTGACCTGTGCGCCTTTCGCGGGAAATATCATTCCCGCTGGGCAAATCAATCAAGCTGGGCAGAATTACCTGAAAGCCTATCCCGAACCTAATATCTCGGGAACCATCATTCACAACTTCCGCGCGGTACGGCAAGACATTCGCCAGTTCAATGACTTCGACGGGAAGCTGGACTACAACATCACTCCCAAAGACACCGCATTTGCCCGTTATAGCTACGGACAGGACGTCTTTAATTTGACGCCCCGGCTCGGGACTCTGTCCTCTGGTTTCGGCTCCGGTGACAATATCAATCATCCTCGGGGAGTGGCAGCCGGTGAAGTTCACAGCTTTGGCAGCACTGTGGTCAATGACTTCCGGTTCGGGTATTCACGTCCTTTCTACAGCTTCCTGAATCCCTTCAACAGTATTCCCCAGGCTCAGCAGCTTGGCATCGCCAACGCCAATCGAACGCCTCAACTGGGTGGCACGCCGCTCATCGGCGGCTTCAATACTGAAATTGAATTCAGTGGTGATGGAGGGCCGTTTATCGTCCCGCAGTCGAGCTTTCAATATGAAGACACGCTCTCATGGGCGCGCGGCAAGCACAGCTTCCGCTTCGGCGCCAGCATCATCCGCCGCGATGTGAATTTCTTTATCTCTGACTTTCGCGGTAAGGGATTCTTCAACATCGGCCCCGGCACCGGAGATTTCACCGGCTACGAAGTGTCCGAGTTGCTGGCAGGGTTCATAGACAATTATTCAGTCTCGACTCCAAATACAGTCGACACCAGAAGCTGGGAGACCGGCTACTTTGCGCAGGATGACTGGAAGATCTCGCGGCGGCTCACTTTGAACCTGGGGTTACGTTACGATTTATATACTCCACCTTACGAAATGAACAATCGCTGGTCGAATTTCGATGTGACCACGGGCACGCTCCTGCGCGCCGGCGTCAATGGCAATTCGCGCAGCTTGGTAAACACAGATAAGAACAACTGGGCGCCGCGCATCGGCTTTGCTTATGATCTGGCAGGACATGGCAAAACTGTCATCCGCGGAGGCTATGGCATCTTCTATTTCCTGGATCGCGGAGGTGTAGGGAACCAGTTGAGCGCCAATCCCGATTGGAGCGGAGTAACGACCCTGACCGCTGTCGGTGGCGATCGCGTTACCCTCTCCGGGCAAGGGCCGCTCAACAACAACAATAATGCCGCGGCTACTCAGCCGCTGCCGGTGCCTGTTGCCGGGAACGTCAATGACGCGAATCCAACCAACACATCGGTTATAGCCATTTTTCCCAACGACAAGACTTCCACCATTCAGGAAGTCAACCTGCAGGTCGGGCAGGAGCTGGGCCACAACACGGCGCTCAACGTCGCCTGGGTTGGCACCAAGGCAGATCACTTGATGACCTGGTTCAACTATACGAACCAGCAACTGGCCACCAATTCTGCCCTTTTCCCCGGACGCGGGTTGAATGTGACTGCCGGCGGCACCATCGGTACATCGCACTACAGCGGCTTGCAGATGCAGTTGAACAAGCGTATGAGCCACGGATTGCAGTACACAGCTGCTTATACCTGGTCCCATGCTACCGATGATTCCAATGGAGCATTCAGCATCAACACCAATAGCCCTATCTTTGTAGATTCAGCCGGACACGTCCTGCTCAACCAGAACAAAGGCAATTCCGATACTGACCAACGCCATGCGTTTGTCGGCACCGTAATGTATGAGTTGCCTTTCGGACGTGGAAAGCAGTGGGGATCGGGTTGGAACGGCGCCATGAACAATCTATTGGGAGGATGGCAGTTCAACAACATCGTTTCGCTGGGAACCGGCACGCCTTTCGACATTACCATTAATGGAGTGCGGCCCGATATCACCGGTCCGGTTTCCATTGGCTCGCTTCAGGCTGTCAACGGTGGTCTCGGACGGCAATGGATTACGGCAGCGCCCGGCACATTTGTTGCTCCACCCACGAATGCCAGCGGCAAGTTTATCCGTCCTGGCACCCTGGGGCGGAATCATTTCTATGGCCCTGGCTACGGCAGCTGGGATGCTTCACTATTCAAGAACTTCAGCCTCACCGAGCGAGTGAAAATGCAGTTTCGCGCAGAAGGATTTAACATTCTGAATCATCCGCAGTATGTGAATCCGGATGCCAATGTGAACGATGGGAGCAGCTTTGGCGCTATCAACAACACACGGGAGTTTTCAGAGCGGCAAATCCAGTTTGCCTTCCGGTTCACATTCTAATTTGCACAGTGATTGAAACTCGTCTGCGTGGAGACATACCGAACATGAGGTGCGGGTGACCTGCAGGCCCCACAGCCGCAAGCACAATTGGTTTAACTGTACTGCGTTTGTGCTGGCACTTGCCTTAAACGTGGCATGCCAACAGGCGTCAGGGCCGGCTCCGAAGGTCACGAAGATTGAACCGCCGAACTGGTGGCTCGGGTTACCCAACCCTATGGTCATGCTTACCGGTGAGAACCTGGATCAAGCCAGGGTTTCAACGTTGGCGCCAGGCATGCATATTGCTCGAACTATGGAGGGCCGCAATGGGCACTACCTGTTTATATGGGTAGAAATCAGCAAAAACGCTTCGCCCGGGAGAATAGCTTTTCAGGTGACTACCGCCCACGGAAAGAGCAGGGTGGAGTGGCAATTGGAGCAACGCAATCCTGCCGCGCAGGAGCCTGCCGCGAATCAGGGCTTCAACGGTTTCGGTCCCGATGACGTAGTCTACCTTATCATGCCGGACCGCTTCGCCGACGGCGATCCAACCAACAACTTTCCTGCTTCCGGCACCTATGACCGGAGCGTCCCCCGCGCCTATCATGGTGGCGACTTGCGCGGCATCCAGGAGCATTTGTCTTACCTGAAGGATCTGGGTGTGACCACCATCTGGATCACCCCTATTTATAACAATGATGATCATACCGGGCGTGACTACCACGGCTACGGGCCGGTGGACCTGTATTCCGTCGAAGAGCACTTCGGCACGCTGGCGGAGTATCGTTCGCTGGTGAGTGCAGCCCACCAGCTAGGGTTCAAGGTGATTCTGGATATCGTTCCCAACCACGTTGGTCCTACAAATCCCTGGGCCGATGATCCTCCTACAGACCATTGGCTTCATGGAACACGCAACCATCACTTGACCTCAAATGCGGAGTTCACGCACCTTACTGACCCTCATGCCTCGCCCCGGGAATGGCGGAACATCGTGGAAGGCTGGTTTGTGGGCGTCCTGCCCGATATGGGTACTGATGATCCCATCACCTCTCAATTTTTGCGGCAGAATGCAATCTGGTGGGCGGAGACGGGCTCGCTCGATGGTTTTCGCCTGGATACGTTTCCCTATGTGGACCGGCAATTCTGGCATGATCTTCATACTGACCTTCATCACCTGTATCCGCGCTTCAAGACGGTTGGCGAAGTTTCAGGGTTTGACCCGGCTGTGGCTGCATTTTTCGCCGGCGGCAAGATCACAAATGGAATTGACAGCGGAGTGGATACGGTATTCGATTTTTCTCTCTATTCCGCTTTGCGCAAGGTGATCCTGCAGGATGCCCCGGCAACTCTGCTGGAACAGGTGTTGCAGAGTGACTGGCTGTTTCCTCATCCAGAATGGCTTGTGACTTTTCTGGGCAACCACGATACGCGGCGGTTTATGGGAGAGGCTGGCGCGACACTGGAGAAGCTGAATCTGGCGTTCGCACTGCAGTTAACCATGCGCGGGATTCCTCAGATCTATGCTGGTGATGAGATTGGAATGCCCGGAGCCGATGACCCGGATAACCGCCGAGATTTCCCCGGAGGCTTCCCCGGCGATAGCCGCAACGCATTCACCACCGAAGGCCGGACCCTTGACGAGCAGAGAGTCTTTGCGCAAGTTCGCAACTTGCTCCATTTGCGCCTGCAACACCCGGCACTCAGGCGTGGCAGCTACGTTCACATTTTCAGCGATGACCGGAGCTTGGTTTATCTGCGTGATTTTTTCGGAACAGCACAAGGCGAATCGTCCGAGCGCCTGCTGGTGCTGGTCAATAACGCCGACCAGCCGAGTACTTTAGAGGTGGAGATCGGCGATACTCTCATGGCCCAAGCCAAAACATTGACCAGGGTCTGGGCGGACCATGATGCTGTGTTGTCCCCGGGATCCAAAGTCAAAGCCGAGTTACCGGCGCGGTCTCTCTGCATCTATATGGTCAATTAAGTATATTTATTGCATAGTTTTATATGCATTCTGTTATGTAATAGATGATAATTTTTTGGCGGCATCCCGCTTCGTCAGGAAGGCTTCACAAAACGCAGGGAAGCCGAGTTCAAACAGTAGCGCAGCCCTGTTGGCGGGGGGCCATCTTCGAAGACATGGCCGAGATGAGCGCCGCAGCGACGGCAGGCAACCTCTGTCCGCACCATGCCGTAGCTGCTGTCTTTCTGGACTTCAATGTTTTCTCCCGCAACCGGCTGCCAAAAACTTGGCCAGCCCGTGCCTGAATCGAACTTGCTATCGGAAGTGAACAGCGCTGTGCCACAACAAACGCAGCGGTAGAGTCCTTTTTCATGCTGGTCCCAGTACTTTCCGGTAAACGGCCTTTCCGTTCCGGCCCGGCGCGTGATCTCACATGTAGCAGCAGGAAGCTCGCTCTTCCATTCGCTTTCCTCCTTCACGATCTTGGGCACTCGCACTGTACCTTGCCGCTCTCCGGAATCTGAAAACTCGACAATGGTTATCTCGTCCGATGTTGGTTGGGCTGCATGCGTTTCGTTTGGCTGCACTCTTTTCATGGGTATCAGTATAAGGCCGGAGCAATGACATGATTCTTGCGAGACTGCAAAAATCAGGGTGTAAAAGATGTGTAAAAAACTGCCTGGCTTGATTCAACCAGCCTGCAAAAATGCTGTAATGCTTGTAAAGCAAACTTCCGGTGCGGTTCTTTGTGAAGGACGGAAATTGATGGCTGCAGTGTATCGTCCAGGTGTCCGAGTAACATTTCCCACGTTATTTATGATGGTCTTGCTGTTGAGGGCAGGCGCTCAGTCGCCCAGCCAGGAGCCCACGTTCTCCTCCCATGTAAAGGTGGTCGAAGTGCCGGCCACCGTGCGCGACAAGCACAAACAGATTGTGCGCAATTTGACCAAAGATGATTTCACCTTGGAAGAAGACGGCCGGCCCCAGGTAATTCGCTATTTCAATGAAGACACCAACGTTGCACTCACACTCGGCCTGCTGGTAGATACCAGCGAGAGCCAGCGACGCGTTCTGGAAGACGAACGCCATGCCAGCTTTGCCTTTCTCAACCAGATGCTTCACGAAAAGAACATGGCATTCGTGATTCACTTCGATCGGCAAGTAGAGCTCCTGCAGGACGTCACTGGTGACCGAAGCAAGTTGGACTCCGCGCTCGATTCGCTGCAAATCGGACAGCGTGATAATGGCGCCAACTCTGGAGGACAAGGCGGATCAGGAGGGAGCTCTGGAGGCTCTGGTGGCGGCGGATGGCCGGGCGGCCATCGCAGAGGCGGGGGCGGAAGTCGTGGAGGCGGCGGTTACCATGGCGGCGGTACCCAGCTCTATGATGCGATCTTTCTGGCATCGGATGAACTCATGAAGAAGCAGCAGGGCCGCAAGGCAATTATTGTCCTTTCAGATGGAGTAGACCACGGCAGCAAGGTGAGTCTGGACCACGCCATAGAATCAGCGCAACGAGCAGACACCGTTGTCTATTCCATTTTGTTCAAAGATGAAGAGCACGAATCCAATTTTGGCGGATTCGGTGGAATGGGACGGCATGGCGGCAGTCGCTACCCGCAGGAAGAGCGTCCAGACGGTAAGAAGATCCTCGAACGGATATCCAAAGAGACCGGTGGACGTCTTTTTGAAGTTTCAAAGAAGCAGCCGGTCGACCAAATCTACAACCAGATTGCAGACGAGCTCCGCTATCAATACGAGCTGGGCTATACGCCGGACCGCGGCGACCTGACCGGATACCACAAAATCCATCTTGCCGCTAAGCAGAAGGACATGGAAGTGCAAGCCAGAGATGGTTACTACGCTGACCGGTGAGAAGGCACGACCTCTTAATGCAACGCGAAACCTCCTAAGATCTGCGGCAGGATTTCGATTTCGCGATTGTTCTGCGCCGCAAAACCCCGCTGAATTTCCCAACAATTCTTCATTTTTCTTATGCTCCCAGTCTCTTACCGGCGCATAAACTCTTCATTGTCTCCGGCCTCCAACCGGAAGGTGAATGATGTTAAAAGTGATCGAGGTGTCCCTGGTTGTTCTCACACTGGCTGTGGCCGATCTCGGCCTCTCGGCTGCCGCTTTTCCCCAGGATCCCGCCGGACAAAGCGGCGTGATCAAGAGCAACGTAGAAGTGGTCTCGGTTTATTTCACTGTACGTGACGGCAAAAGGCAGCTCGCCAGTCAGCTTGATCAGCAACAATTCAGGGTCTTCGAAGACGGCAGGGAACAGCCGATCAAATTCTTCGCCCACCACAGCGATGTAGTGCTTAACGTGGGAGTGCTGCTGGATACGGGCACGAACATGGCCTGGATTCTGGGCGAAGAGGCCCAGGCGACCAGCATGTTCCTGAAGCGGGTTGTTCGTCCTACAGATCTGGGCTTTATCGTGAGCTATGCCGCGCGCACAGAGACGATCCAGGTTCCTACCTCAGACACGGCGCTGCTGCAACAGAAGGTGGATGGCATTCGCAGTTGGGGAACGGCGGTTGGAACGCCGGATGATGCTCCCAGACCACCTCTTCCGGGTGTCCCGCCGGTAGGTACCACCGGACAGCCCTACAACCAGCGTCGCGAGGCCCGTCTCTACGATGCCATTCGCACTGCCACACATCGCTATCTGGAGCGAGAGGTAGGACGCAAGGCCGTTGTCATAGTCGCCATGTCCGGCGATTCCAAGAGTGAATCCACGCTGGAAGATGCTCTCGAAGTGCTCCTGCAAAATGACGTAATTGCCTATGTGCTTCAGATTTACGATCCTCCACGCGAACGCTCGCGCCGCGATCATTGCGACGTAATTCACACCTATGAGAGAGACGAGCATGGCGAGGAGCTGCTGAAGAAGCTGGCGGAGGCTACAGGCGGACGCATGCTGGAGGTGAGGGGTATGGACAAACTCGAGTCTGCGCTGGACGACATTTCCGAAGAGTTGCATCACCAGTACAGCCTGGGCTATTACCCGGACAATCAGAAGTGGGACGGAAAATTCCGCAAGATCCAGATCGTGGCCCAGGAACACAGCTACAAGGTCTTCGCACGCAAAGGCTATTACGGCGTTGCAAAAGCGGCGCCCTGAAAAACCTGCGACAAACGCACAGAGGCACGGCGAGAAATCTCAAAGGATTTTGTCTGTGCCTCGGCTGTGGCCTTTTGATTTTAGTGCCCTATCGCTACAATGTTGGAAAAGGAGGGCAGAATGCCAGGTGTAGCGATCCAGGAGTTCATTGCCAAATTACGATGTTGTCGCGAGAACGATTTTCTTGAGGTAAAGCGTGTCCATGATCTGTTACGCGCCACGCCGGTCGATCCTGGGTCAATTCAACGCTATCTGATCTGGGACCCTCAGCATTACACCCGCAACCTGATTGACAAAACACCGCTTTACGAATTGATCGCCATCTGCTGGGAAGTGGGCCAGGGAAGCTCGATTCACAATCACAAAGGCCAGAACTGCTGGATGGCCGTGCCCATCGGCAGGCTCCTCGTCCAGAATTACAAGGTGCTGAGCCAAGACCTGGCGGGTGGCACTTGCGACATCGTTCCGACAGACATCATTGAAATGAACCCGGCGGCTCCCGCCGCGGTCGATCCTAAAGAGCCTGTGCACAAAGTGTATAATCCCGCGGAATTCAACCATAGGGCCGTGAGCCTGCACGTCTATTCCAAGCCCTACGATAGTTGCGTTGTCTACTCCGATGAGCAACACAAATGCGGCGAGATCAAGCTGAGCTACACCTCAGAGTTGGGTGTAGTATCCAGACATTGAAGCCAGGAGTTTCATTTAGTAATTCATATCAAAATTGATCATGTGCCAGTGAATCACGAACCACGTAAAGCAGAGGCACGCCAGCGTGATCAGCAAATTCAGCCAGCGATTGCCCTTCCACAAGTTGGCCGCGCGCCACATGCGGAGAGTGGCATAGAGGACCACCAGCGTACCAAACGCGCCTATCACGCCCACAGCCTGAAACACCAGCAACCAGGAATCAAGCTTGCCGCTGAGCAAGGCAAGATCGCCGGCCACCGCTAACATTACAAACAAAGCCAGCACAAAGGCGAGATCGATCGCGCAGACGAGCTTGATGGCCAATCGCAGTCGCCGTTGTCCCGGATTCAGGTCAAGTTTGAAGCCATAGTGGCGGCGTACGGCCCAGGCTATCGGCCAGAGCAGCAGCGTAAGACAAAAAACGATCAGCGTGAAGTAGGCGACCGAACGGTTCCAGGGATAGCTGTCCAGAAACCCGGTGCGCTGGTAAATGATGGCGGGAAAGCTGATCAGCATTTCAAGACGTCCATTCGCGTCCTTGCGGAAAGCGATGCGGTCCTGGCCATCCACGGCGCGGTAAACCAGAGGGGCAATTTCGCTCCAGCGTTTGGTTTGTCCGTTGAAATCCTTGAAGGGGAAGACCTTAATGTTTCCATTCGCGACGTTTCTATCGGGATCCGGGACCACGCGCACTTCGCTAAAGCTGTTGCCGGCGCCGAGGAAAGTACTTTGCGCGCGGCGGCTGGTTAGATAGTAGCCGGCAACCATACGGGCATCCGCTGCCGCGCTGGAAGGTGGAGCTGAGTTCGGCGGGTTGTAAGGGAAGTAGCGGTCAAGAAAATGGTCCCACAATGCTGTGCGTGGGCTGATTTCTCCTTTGCCGGCAGAGTTATAAGAAATGAAAAAGCCCACTCCGGCATCGAGCACCAGATGAAGGTCGCTGTGGAAGTAGAGCGTGTCTCCGCCATGTCCGATGATCCTGTGGCCGTTGCGCGTCTCCTCGTAAAAACCCAGCGCCATGCCGTTCAACTCCGGATGAAAGCCCTTCTGCCGGGCATACATCTCTTGCGCTGTTTGCTGGCTGAGGATTTGGGTGTCTTCGAATTTTCCAGCCTGAAGGTGAGCAATCATGAAGCGAGCAAGATCGGCAGCCGTGGTGGTGAGGCTTCCGGCGGGCGCAGGTTCCAGCAATTCAAAGGGGTTGGCATGACCCGATCCCAGTTCGTAGCCATTGGACATTAAAGGCTTCAATTCCGCGGGCAGCGGCTGAGCAAACGTGGAGTGCTGCATACCCAGGGGTCGAAAGATATTCTCTGTAACGTAATCATTGAAGGGACGTCCTGAAGTGCGCTCGACGATGTATCCCGCCAGCGTGGCGGCATAATTGGAATAGGCTGGTACTGCACCGGGCGGAAAGATGCGTTTAGGCATGTGGTGCGTTAAGTAGTCCTTGAGGGGAACGAGAGGGGTTCCTCCAGGAACAAACAGTTCTTTGATCGTTTCCTCAAATCCCGTGGTATGGGTGAGAATATTGCGCAGAGTGACGGGCTGTGGATATGTGGCCGGGACCTTGAAATCCAGATATTCATTTACATCGTGGTCCAGATCGAGCCTGCCCTTTTGCACCAGTTGCATCACTGCCGTCCAGGTAAAGAGCTTGGAAATCGAACCGGGACGAAACAGCGTGCCATCCACTGATACCGGCTTTTTCTTGTCCGCATCGGAATAGCCATAGCCCTTGGCAAACAGCACCTTGCCGTCTTTCACCACCGATACCACAGCGCCGGCAATATTCTCCCGCTCAAGCTGCATGGGGAGGAATCCATCAAGAAACGCTTCGATGTCCGCCTCAGTCATCTCGTGAGGCGTCTCTTTCGCTTTGGCCTCTCCGGCAGAAGGTGTTTGCGGTGGTCCCTGCGGAGGCAGGGATGCCGGCCTCTGCGCCGCCATGCCCATCCAGCAAACAAGCATCAGGGCAGTTATGCGCAACGAATGAGTCATCGACAATGTAGCTCCTTGGAAGGAAACGAAGAAGGATAGCAGAAACAGAAAACCAAGTCGTTGCGCCCGTGCCGCATTTGTCGGCAGAGCGCGTGGCTGGTGGCCTCTCTCGAGTTTTTTTTCGCGCTCCAGCAGTCGATGCAGGTTGTTCTCACGAACTTTTTCCCTTGGTTTCTGAGTACTAATACGCATCTCTTTTGAAGGAAGGAACAGATAGATTAGGAAGTGAGTCGTAGCATCAGACCCGAGGGAGTTGATTGTCAAAGAGAGTGTCCCTCAAGTCATGCCCGGGCGTAGGTCTCGTATCAGCCCGGGGTGCAGTCTGGGTTCCAACCCTCTATCCGCAGCTTGGCGGCAGTAAAGCAGGAGATATTTTGAGGAAAGCCAGAATACAGGTGATAGACGACGATCCCGCGATCCTCGCAGCTGTAAGCGAGTACATGGAGCTCGAGGGGCATTCGGTTTCGCGGGCGCCGGACTTCAAGACGGCTTATCACACGCTCCAGAGCAGTGTGCCTGACATTGTGATCACCGATTATCAATTGCCCGATGGCGACGCTCTGCAGTTTCTCTCAACGCTCAAAAATACGCACTTGCCCACGCGGTGCATCGTTCTTACGGGATACGGCACCATTGACCTTGCGGTCAAGGCGATCAAAGAGGGAGCGGAGCAGTTCATCACCAAGCCCGTGGAGTTTGCCGTCCTCGGCGCCTACGTCCGCACTTGTCTGCAAAACCAGCAAAACAGTCGCAAGCAACTGGCTCACCGCCTTCGTATTCCCCGTTATGACAAGAACCCCTTTCAGGGCACGAGCACATTGATCCATCAACTGGAAGAGGAAATTCACAGGTTTGTTCATACAGAACGCCCCATTCTGATCCAGGGCGAGACCGGGACCGGCAAAGGAGTGCTGGCGGCATGGATCCATCAAAAAGGGCCACGCACGGAAGAAACTCTGGTGGACATCAACTGCGCCGGGCTTTCCAAGGAGTTGCTGGAATCAGAATTATTTGGATATGAAAAAGGCGCATTCACCGGGGCCTCTGGCAGCAAGCAAGGGCTGATTGAAGCAGCGCACCGAGGTATTTTGTTGCTGGATGAGGTGGGCGAGATGGACTTGCTGGTGCAGCCGAAATTGCTGGGGGTGCTGGAGAACAATCGATTCCGCAGATTGGGTGACGTGCGCGAGCGAATCGCCGATATTCAGATCATTGCCACCACAAATCGAAATCTAATGCAGTCGGTGCGAGAGATGAAGTTTCGCGAGGACCTTTACTTCCGCATGAGCACCTTCCAGGTGAGAATCCCGCCGCTGCGGGAGCGGACGGAAGACATTCTGCCGCTGGCCAACAGTCTGCTGCAAAGCCTGGCCAACGATTTGGCGCGCGATAAGCAGGAATTGACCAGCGCAGCACAAACCGCCTTGAAGGCTTATTCGTGGCCGGGCAATATCCGCGAGTTGCGCAATGTGCTGGAGCGGGTGGCGCTTACATGTGAGAGCCAGCTGATCCGGCCGGAAGATCTGGGTCTGGCACACCGAGCACAAGGAGTTTCGCAGGGCGCCTCACAGACCGGAACCACGCTCGAGGAATTGGAGCGGGAGTACATCAGCAGCATTCTAAAGGAAGAAAAGGGAAAAGTATCGCAGGCGGCAACGCGCCTCGGAATTCCCCGTAGTACGCTTTATCAGAAGATCAAAGTGTACGGGATTGCGATAGAAAATAACCACTAAGCCGCCGGGTTTTCTCCAGCAAATTGCCGATTCATTCAAGCAGCGAATACTCTCACTGCTTTGCGTTCATTGATTTGCGCTGAACAATCTACAAGGTGGCCGGCTTGTGAACCTCAGTTGTTGCGGAGACCGCTCCGAATTCCGTTTTCCACGGTTCCGTTTGGCCTTGCGTGCCGGGAGCTTCTTCTTTGCGCATTAGCAATGCCAGTTCCACACGGTTCCATATCCCCATCTTCCTGAAGATGCGGGAGAGTTCGTTGCGCACGCTTTGTTCCTTGATCTTAAGCTTGCGGGCGATTTCCCGATTTGGAAAAGCCTGGGCCACTAGCTCAGCGATACGCCTTTGCGCAGGACTGAGATGATGGAGGTCGCGGGTCCCGTCGGACTGTAACCGAGGACCAGCGTCGCCCATTGCATCCAGGGTCTCGACCAGGCTGGCGCCGGGAGGATAAGCAGCGGCATCCATGCCGGAATGCAACATCATGACCATCGTATTGGGGCAGAATTCGTGTACGAAGCGCAGAATCTTGAGCCGCTCGGGGTCGTGATTGGTGCTTAAATCGACAATGACCCCGGCAACATTTCTCTTTTGCAAGAGCTGTTTTGCAGAAGTGATATCTGCGGCCACGGTGATCCCCCATCCGGCCAACCGAAGCGATTGCAAGATGCTCTCTGGAATTCCTTTGGATGAGGCGACTACAAGAAGATGATCCATTGTGAAAAGCTCCTATTGATTGAACTGCTGTGAGTTGAATCGGCGGATTGTGGCGGAACTTGAGGGTAGGATTTCAGGGCGGAGAACTCTGGTGCGAAGAAAGGAAGAGGGAAAGAGAAGGAAGAGAAAGCCCTGATTACAGCAGTTTTGGCAACGTATTCTCTTGTTCAGCTTTTTCTAATCTGTAGATTGATTTTCACTAATGTCCAGAGCGTCTTGTATGGTTTCTGGATTCAGGATTGTCTCGTCTGTCCCTCAGTACGCTTGTTCGCGCTTTTTGAAGCACTTAGCAGTACTCCTGTTTGGCCCGGTGCATGCCTTAGTACTGGTGAGGAGAGATGAGAAAATGTCAACCAACGTGTTTAGCCCGGTTGCCCCGGAGCTGGTAGTACAGAATTACTTTAACTTGGTCCAGGCCATCGCCAAGAAGATCAAACGCCGTTTGCCGGCCCATGTGGATATTAATGACCTGGTGCAGACGGGAGTTATTGGATTGCTTCAGGCATCCAGCCGTTACGATATCTCGCGCGCGGTGGACTTCTCCACTTACGCCAATTCCCGAATTACCGGCGCCATTCTGGATGAACTGCGCAAAACCGATACCTGCTCTCGTCACGATCGTAAGAAGGCGCGCGAAGCTGAGGATACCAAGCTTCATCTGAGGGCAGCTTCCGGCTCGGAACCCTCGCGCGAGCAAATCGCGAAAGCAGTGGGCATGGGACTTGCCGAATACGAGAGGATACTCCAGCGCCTGGAGGCCAGCAAGCAGACACCAAGTTATTGCAACGAAGACGAGCCAACAATGCCGGATGAAATCAATCGTCTTCCGTCCAAGGATGAGAGCCCTTATGACTCGTGCAGCAAGAGAGAAGACCTCAAATTGCTCAAGACCCGCATCAGTCACCTCAAAACCAGGCATCAGGAGGTGCTCCGGCTCTACTACTTCAAGGAGATGGGATTGAAACAGATCGGTGAACGGCTGGGTGTAGGCGAGGCGCGCATCTGCCAGATTCATAAGCAGGCATTGGTGGAACTACGGCGATTGATCGAAACGAAACGTATGCCTGTGCCGGCCGTAAGCTCGATGATCCAATGAAGAAAGCTGCGAGCTTCCAGTTGCAGCCCCTGGCAAAAGCAGGCCAGACTCCGAAACTCGGAGCCTGGCCTGTTTGTTCCTTCGGGTCTTAGCACGCAGCTAGAAGCCAGGAACTGCTTGTTTACTCCTGACTTGTGCCGCTTGGTTCGTGCGCGGGAGCGGTTGCTGTCACGGTGGAAGTTTCCTGCGACTTGATGGTCACTGTGGCCATAACTCTCTCCAGTTTGTCGAAGAGATCCGGGTAGTCTAATGCCTTGGAACTGACCCTCGATTCTTCCACGCCCATGGCGAACTCGTAACAAGTGCCGCCGGTCCCATCCCGTCCTGGTTCGAAGTGATGATAGTACTTGATGTCCTCCTGCTCTGAGGCGTTTTCCACCTTGGAGTACTCAACGCCATGAATGTTCGTTTTCGATGGGATTGATCCGTCGCTCTCATCAACCGGGTAATTGCTGGCGACACCAGATGCTTCCGGTATGGCGAATTGCGCACATTCTCGATAAGACAGGCTCTTGTTGGCGCTCACGCTGAAGAACGAAGTGGCGGAACCGCTGGGCAGTTCAATAGTTGCTACGGTGAAGCCGCCTGGCTGGACAAAATTGCTTGGAACCGTTTCCGCCAGTGCTGATTTCTGATCATCGTTTCCAGGGGTGGTCAGCTCGTATTGTCCGGGAAATCGGAAGGAAACGCCGTAAGCGCTGCTTGTGTATGTCATCACGGACGGCCGTCTGACCACCGATTTCTTCTTTTTTGCCACTACCGGCTCCGCAGCTTTCGCCTGTGGCGGAATGGAAACTGCCGGATCATGGCTGCTCTGACTGGAATTGGCACTGATGTTCTTGCTCTTTTCTTCAGTGCAACCAGTGAGACCCAACGCGATTCCGGCCAGGACCAGAACCGCGGTGATCGTAACTACTGACATACCCATGGTGCGCATGAGTCGCAACACGCCAAGACCGCGCGACGTTGGTTTTGATTCGAAAGATTTCAGTTCTGTCATTTGATTCACCTCCGCTGCTTGTGCAGCACTATGGCTATGGCACGGCGGAAGCCACAAAAGAAAATACTGATTCTGCATGGGTTAGAGGATTCGTGCGAGAGAAACAGCGTGGTGCTGCGAGGACAGTGTGGATGCAAAGACACAAAGGGGCGCATTTTCGCAGTGGGCTTTTTGAAGATGAGGGCTGCTTTCTCACCGTCATTGTCCGGAGGTCGCTTCACGCATAGCAAAAATCAGCGGCTCAATGACTTTGGATCGACTTCATCTGACTGCCGAATCACCGCAAGAGTGTTTCCCCGCCGGGATTTGTGTATACACCTCATGCGCCAAAGTACGACATTCAGGCACTCTCTTCACTTTGATCTATGAAAAATTTTCAAGTGAATGGAATTCCTACCTTCTCTTTCGGCCCTTCTGTCAGATAAGTGCTTTATTTTCAATCAGGGATGATTGGCAGGAGGGATGCAATGAACAATGCCAGACGAAGTGGCGCGCATCGGGGCGCTTTCTAAAGGATCTAACGGCCAGAGATCCTTAGAAAGTGCCCCGTTGCATTTTTAGGATTGTCAACTGAGTCAAACCAGCTGTATCTTTTCCCGCAGGTCAATGCCGGCGCGGCGGAGAATAGCGGCAATCTCGCCGTCATTTAACCGGGTGGCGTCGTATTCTACTCGGATGGTGTGCTCTTTCTCATCCAGCTTGATTTTGCGGACGCCATAGACCTCCCAGGCGTTGTTGAGCGCCCACATCTCGCGTTCTCCGGGTGGCGTGCCGTACTTAAAAACCACATCAAGCAGGGTCATAGCGATGGCTCCTCACAGGGATTCAATCCGAAAACACTCTAATATAGTCGAATTTGCCCTGCAGAAGAATCCGCTGGGACTTCATGACCATCTGAGGCAATCTGGAAAACTTCTCCTGCTTGTACTGATCGCCGTTCCACTGGAGCACTGTGCTCCTGATCAGATCGTTCACACCGAGGCTATACCATCTTTCGTTTCCATCGGCCCAGACGAAACACATGGATTGAAGTAAGCGACAATAATATCTCCATACAGCATATCGCCCAAAAAACTCCTTTGGGACCAAATTGCAGGCGCCGGCCAAGCAGGTATGCCAGCGGAAGTTGAATGATCCAGAAGCACACCAGGTTAATCATTGTGGGCGTAAGAGTGTCTCCAGCGCCGTTAAAGGCTTGTACGATCACCATTCCATACGCATACAGGATGTAGCACAAGCTGATGATGCGCAGGCAGGTGGCGCCCACTTTGATCACGTTCGGGTCTCGGCTGAAGATTCCAATCAGGTGAGGCGCAAACAACAGGAACAGCAAAGAGACTGAACCCAGAAAGATCATGTTAAAGAAGGCAGCGCGCCAAACCGCATGTTCCGCCCGGTCCGGATGCTTAGCGCCCAGGTTCTGGCCCACCAGCGTAGCTGCGGCGGAACCTAATCCCCAGGAAGGAAGAATGGAGAAAATCACGATACGGATGGCGACGGTGTAACCGGCGGTGGCCGCGCTCCCAAACGATTGAATCAGGCGTACCATCAGCACCCAACTGGCAGTGGCGATCATGAACTGCAGCACCCCGTTGGCGGCGATGCGGATGATGTTGGTCATCACCTTGAAATCCAGGCCGAGATGTTCGCGGCGGAGCTTGATGCGCCCGCGTCCTCTCCACAAGAGATAAACCTGGAAGAGAATGCCCATGCTGCGTCCAATGCTGGTGGAGACGGCCGCGCCGGTCACACCAAGCCGCGGAAACGGGCCTAATCCCAGGATGAGGCAAGGGTCAAGGCAGAGATTGATGACGTTGGCCAGCCACAACACGCGCATGGCAACGGCGGCATCGCCTGCTCCGCGAAAGATGGCATTGATCAGGAACAGCATCAGGATAATCCCCGAGCCGCTGGTCATGATGCGCGTGTAGGTAGAACCCGTGTGCAGGATGCTGGGGCTGGCGCCCATCAAGGCAAGTAGCTTGGGCGCAAACGGGAAGCAGAAGGCAAAAATCAGTGCAGAGACACTGATTCCCAGAATCATGGACTGCATAGCAGCCCGTGCCGCGCCGTCCGGATCTCGTTCACCGGTGCGGCGCGCCACTACCGCCGTAGTGCCCATGCTCATGCCTATGGCAATTGCCATGACCATGGTTAGCATGCCCTCGGTGATGCCGACTGTGGCCGTGGCATCTGCGCCAAGGTGGGCGACAAAAAATATGTCCACAATCCCGAACAGCGCTTCCATGGCCATTTCCAGGACCATGGGCACCGCGAGCAGAAAAATTGCCCGGTCCATGGAGATGGTGGTGAAGTCCTGCTTGGAGCCAAACAGCGCTTCTTTAATCAGGGCAAGCCAGTTTGCGGCTGGCGCAATGGAAGCCTCGTGGGCAATAGACTCAGTGCGAGTTGTTACAGGTGAACTCAAAGGGTTTCTCCATTTCAAAAGAAGGTTGCAGAGAGGCGAAGCCCAAAAAACCGGTGACTTCGTCAGCGCAGGAGCGAATTAGCTGGAGAAACGCATAGGCAGAAAACCACTTTCAGAAACAAATCCTACAAAATCCATGGAAAAAGTGCAAATGAAATTTCGAGCCTTACGGGTCCGAACAGATTCGTCGCTGGGAAAAGGCTGATGGGACCGAACAAAAGGTTATAATCCTGCGTCCGGAGGAGCCAATCATGAAACGTCTTCTTATCTTTTTTCTTTTCGTGGCTGCCGCTTTGGCGCAAAATCAGGGCGAGCAGGGAAAAGTTGTCCGCTACCAACTTAAGCCCAGCGATTTGAAATACACCTACGCCGCTTCCTATGCTCCCGTGGCGCACCTGAAGTCCGGCAACATTCTGGAAACAAACACCGTGGATTGCTTTGGCAACGCCATCCAAAAGCCGGGAGACACGCTCAGTATGGCCAAAGGCGATAATCCGCTTACCGGCCCCTTTTACATTGACGGAGCTGAACCGGGGGATACGCTGGCCATCAAAATCCTGGACCTTCAGGTGGATGGCGACCAGGGCATAGGGGCGCTGGCCCCCGGTTTTGGCGCGATTAACAGCACGGGATACACTCCCATGATCAACCAGCCGATCCCGGAAAAGATCTGGTTCTATCACATTGATCACGCCGCCAACACAGCAACATTCAAGGCGCTGGATTCCAACTTTAGCGTCAAGATTCCCCTGCACCCGTTCTTTGGCTGCATCGGCGTAGCGCCTGCGGGCGGGGAAGCCCGCAGCTCGGTTGTTCCCGCCGAGTTTGGCGGAAACATGGATTCGCCCGAAGCCAGCGTCGGTAACATCGTCTATTTTCCGGTGAATGTCCCTGGCGCAATGTTATTCCTGGGTGACGGACACGCAGCCATGGGCGATGGCGAAGTTGCCGGCACAGCCATTGAGGTCGCCCTCCGCAGCCGCGTGCAGGTCCAGGTGATTAAAGGCAGGAAGATCAACTGGCCTCGCTTTGAAAACGATGACTACATCATGACCGTGGGCGCTTACCGGCCCCTGGACGACGCCCTGCGCATCGCCTTCACCGAATTGGTAGGCTGGATTCACAACGACTACGGCCTCTCCGAGTTGGACGCATATGAGCTGCTGTCCAAGGTGGCCGAGATCCATTTGAATGAGATGGTTGATCCAAACTATGTAATCGTGGCCAAGATCAACAAGAAGTACCTTCCGGCGGCGAAGACCACGGCTAGCAAGTGACGGGGAGAACGGGGCATGCGTAGGGGTCCTTACGAACTTGGTGCGCCCGGCGTCAGCCAAGAGTATTTCCAGCCACTTAAAGCTTGTTCAGATAGTCGATTATTTCCGGGCTATTCCAGACTACGGGACCGATAAACTTGCGCCGGAGGGTGCCGGAGGCGTCAATAATGTAGGTTTCCGGCTGTGCCGTGCATCCGTAAAGATCCCAGGTCATCTTCTTCGGGTCCCGCACGGTAATCAAATCAACGTTGTAGTCACGAAGAAACTTTCGGTATTGGTCCTCACTCTCGTCCCAGCTCACCGCGAGCACGGTAATGCGCGATCCCATTTGCTTTTGCAACTGCACCAGGTAGGGCATCTCCTCCACGCAGGGAGGACACCAGCTTGTCCAGAAATTGAGCACGACCGGCCGGCCGCGAAACGTGTGGAGCGAAACCGTGCGATCGGAGTCCGTAACCGTAAAATCGGGTGCGGGTGAGCCAATCATGCGCGGACGCGGCGCGCTGAAGCAACCGGCCAACAGCAGTGGCAACAACAGAAGAGAAGGACCCAAGGCTCTCACAACCCGTATAATAAACCGAATCCCATGACCTTTGCACCACAGCCGGATGTGCAGGTGATTGTTCCCGCCCGCAATGAGCAGGATTGCATTGCAACCTGTCTGGAATCAATGCTCCGCCAGCAGGGAATTGGCTTCCAGATCACCGTGGTGGATGACGATTCGACCGATCGCACGCGCGCCATTGCCGAATCATTTCGCGGCGTGCGGGTGATCAATTCGGGCCAACCTGTTGCTGGGGCTACGGGAAAATGTAATGCGCTGGTCTCCGGCGCGCGTGATGCGAGCGCTGAATGGCTGCTGTTTACCGATGCGGATACCTTTCACGATTCAGGCTCGCTCGCTGCCGCAGTCAAAGAGGCCCAGGATCGAGGAGTTGATCTGCTTTCCTACTCCCCGGAGCAGGATGCAGCCACATGGAGCGAGCAGGCCCTTATGCCGGTCGTCTTTGCCGAATTGGCCAGGACGTATCCTCCGTCGCGGGTCAATGATCCTGCGGACCCAGCGGTTGCGGCAAACGGCCAGTACATCCTGGTGCGCAGGAAAGTCTACGAAACACTAGGCGGACATGGAGCCGTCGTCAACAAAGTTCTGGAAGACGTGGAACTCGCCCGTTTGTTCAAGAGCGCGGGCCGCAAGATCTGGTTTCGCCACGGCGCGGGGTTGGTGAGGACCAGGATGTACAGAAATTTTTCCGCAATGATAGAAGGCTGGACCAAGAACCTGGCGTTGCTTTTTCACCGCCCCGTTCGCCTGGCGGCCATTCGAGGTTTGGAGTTTATTTTGATTACGGGCTCCTGGTGTGTCGGGACCGCCATGATCTCGCGCGCACACTACGGCCTGGGAATAGTTTGCCTGCTGGCGGGCTTGCTGGTTTATGTGAACTTCGTCACGCGAATTCTTGTCGCCCACTTTCCCTGGAAGGCCAACCTTGTTGCCCTGCTTGGATTGCCCTTTTTTTCTTTTCTATTGTTGCGCTCCTGGGTTCACTCTCACCTGCGGCGCGCGGTGACCTGGAAGGGACGCACGTACATACATTCCGAACCCCATAACGGGATGGATTCATCTATACAGAAAGGAAATCTGGCGGAAACGGTTAAACTGCATGGTTTATCTCACAAGAAAAGCTGAATTTTCCGCTTCACATTATTACCATAATCCTGACTTCTCGCCGGAGGAAAACCACCGCATCTTCGGCAAGTGTAATAATCCGCATGGGCACGGTCATAATTACACCCTGGAAGTCACCGTCAAGGGAGAAGTGGACCAGCGGTCCGGCTTTGTAGTTGACCTGAAAGAACTCAAGGAGATCATGAGCAGGGAAGTGATCGATACCGTTGATCATCGCTTTCTCAACAAGGAAGTTCGTGAGTTTCGCGATCTCATCCCTACCACCGAAAACCTGGCAATCGCTATCTGGAACTGGCTGCAGCCAAAATTGAATGTGGCCCAGTTGCACCGCATCCGTCTGTATGAGACGCCGGACCTGTTCGTAGATTTCTACGGTGAGGCATGAAGGCTCATTTGACACGGCGCTACTGGTTTTCAGCCTCGCACCGCTTGCATAATGACTCAATGTCCGCGGAGCAAAACCAGAACACCTATGGGAAATGCAATAATCCCCACGGGCATGGCCATAACTACGCGCTGGAAGTCACCGTGGCAGGCCGCGTTGACCGGCAAACCGGCATGGTCTGCGATCTGGCGGAACTGGACAGGTTTGTGGATGAAAAAATAGTGCAACGTTTCGGCCACGAGAACCTCAATATGTTGATGGAATTCCAGAGTGTAGTTCCTACCACGGAGAATCTATGCATCGAGATTTACCGGATTCTGGAGCAGGAATTCCGCCACGCTGAAGTAGAGAAAATTCGAATCGAAGAGACCCTGCTCAACTCGTTCGAGTATGCGGGCGGCAGGGAACTGAGATATTGAACCAGTTAGCGCCTTTGTATTTTAGGAAAACCTCATAGTGAAGAAACTTGATGAAATCACGCTGACGTCGGCCACCACCGCCGAACTGCTCCGCGAATTGCTGGTGAGAATTGGCGAGGACCCGGAACGTGACGGCCTGGCAAGAACGCCGGAGCGCATGCAAAAGAGCCTGGAATACTTGACTCAGGGCTATCAGAAGGATGCCGATGAAGTGCTGCGGGGCGCGCTCTTTGATGTGTCGTATGACGAAATGGTGATCGTCAAGGACATTGAGATGTTCAGCCTGTGCGAACACCACCTTCTGCCATTCTTCGGCAAGGTTCATGTGGCTTACATTCCCCATGGCAAAGTCATCGGATTGAGCAAGATCCCGCGCATTGTTGACATTTTCGCCCGCCGCTTGCAGGTGCAGGAGCGTCTCACGGTGCAGATTGCTGAGACCATCCAGCGGACCATCCAGCCCCAGGGTGTGGGCGTAGTGGTGGAGGCACGCCATCTCTGCGTGATGATGCGTGGCGTGGAAAAGCAGCATTCTTCCGCTGTGACCTCTCACATGCTGGGCAGCTTCCGAGGCTCGGAAAAAACGCGCGAAGAATTTTTATCGCTGATCCGCAATGGAAAGAACGGAAATTCGTTCTAGAGGAAATTAGACTGCGACCAACCATTGGGAACCTGTGAAATACCTGGGTGGGTACCGCCTGCTATCCTTCGTAGGAATAATATTGCCGCCGGGCGGGCAGGAGCTTGATAAGGAGCACTCCACTGAGAAACCCACCCACGTGAGCCCATACCGCGACGCCGCCAGTTGATTGCCGCGAATAGCTCATGGCCGCTGCGGCGCCCGCCAGGAACTGCAGGACGAACCAGTATCCCAATACCAGCCAGGCCGGGAGATGGATGAAGAAAAAGGTAAAGGCCCAGGTGAGTACGCGTGCCCTGGGAAACAGGACGAAGTAAGCGCCCATGACGCCGGCGATCGCTCCGCTCGCTCCCACGCTGGGAACTGGAGAGTTGATATCAGAAAGATACTGGGTTATGTCGGCTCCCAGGCCGCACACCAGGTAAAAGAGCAGGTAGCGGAAGTGTCCTAGCCGGTCCTCGACGTTGTCACCGAAAATCGCCAGGCCCCACATGTTTAGAATCAGGTGTGGCCACGAGGCATGCATGAACATGGAACTGAAGAAGGGAAAAAGGGCAACATCGGCGGGCAAATAACCCGAGAGCCATTGATTCACGTTACGGGGAAAAAAAGCGTACTGAGCGATAAAGGCGGCCTCGCTCTGCCGGTCAAGCGACCACTGAAACAGGAAGATGAGAGTATTGAGAGCAATCAGGAAGTAGTTGATATAGGGCGTGGTGGAACGCGGAGCGTCATCACTGATAGGGAACATTGGTTCGAGCCGATTGTGATTAATGATGCTAGATAAAAAAGTGGAGTTACTCAAGTGGATGGTGTTCTGATCATCAACAAACCGGCGAAAATGACCTCGCACGATGTGGTCGCGGCGGTCCGCCGCATCCTCCAGGAGCGCTCGGTGGGACACCTGGGGACGCTAGATCCCTCGGCGACCGGCGTTCTGCCGCTGGTTTTGGGACGGTTTACCCGCCTGGCCGCCTTCTATAACGAAGCCGATAAACGGTACGAAGGAGCCATCCACTTCGGCGTGGCTACTGATACCTATGACGCGGAGGGCGAGCCTGCCGGGCCACGTCAGCCGGTCAGTTTTTCCTTGCCGGAACTGCGGCAGGCAGCAGCCAGATTTGTGGGCACAATCCAGCAAACGCCCCCCCCATTCTCAGCCAAGAAAATCTCCGGAGTGCCGGCTTACAAGATGGCGCGAAAGAAGCAGAGTGTTGAACTGGCGCCCAAGCAGGTGGAGATCAAAGAATTTGAAATTCTTAGCCTGAAGGGAGAGATTGCACGGTTCAAGGCGTGGGTGGGATCTGGAACCTACATCAGGACAATGGCTCATGAACTTGGCCAGATATTGGGTACCGGAGCCCATCTTGGGGAGTTGATTCGGACTGCGGTAAGGGAGTTTCGTCTGGAAGAAACCCACAGCCTGGAGGAATTGGGGGATTCCGTGGAGGTTAGCGCTATAAAATCAACGTCTGATAAGAAGTATTATGTAAATACCGATAAGATGGCTGTCAATGGCGTGGCTGAGCGGCTATTTATTCATCCCCGCCTGATATTGCCGGAGTTCCCTGCGGTCACTGCTCCCCCCGAAGCGCTGACCAGAATTCGCCATGGGGCGGCTGTCAACCTGCCCTATTTTGGAGCATCCCGTCCGGCCGGACCATCACCGGTGATGATTCGAGTGTTTGCCGATCAAACGCACCTTGTGGCCATCGCCCGGCAAATTGCCGGGACTCTGTTTCATCCCAAGGTGGTTCTTATGTGAGAGGCCCACGCAGGATGGCCTTGAGGTCGCCCTTGAACCGCTCCAGGGTGGCGATGCGCTCCGGGGTGGCCTCCAGAATCTCCTCCTTGTGGACAAACATCTTCTGGCCTCCGCGTTCCACCAATGGGCCCAGGCTCTCGCCCATACGCCAGCCCACATTTCCCAGGATCTGCAGGCCTTCCGGTCCAGGCACGAGAAAGGCAATACAACTATCGCGCAGTACTCCAATGGCTTTGGGAAAGCGATCAAAGGTTTGCAGATCGAATCCGGCTACGTACAGCTGCTGCAGTTGCTCGGCGGGATCTGGCATTTTGAGCGGGTGATCCTATGATCAGGAGATCGTCTCTTGGGTTAAATCGTTCCATCCCAATGTTTAAAGTTTTTCTTTAAATATTGACGGAGTTACATCTTGTATCGGCCCAGATCCTCGTCATTCAGCCCTTCAAGCCATTTGCGCAGGTCTTCCGCAGAGACCCGGTCAGCCGACGCGCTAGCCTGCTTGGAATGTTTCAACACCTCTTCATCCACGTAGATGGGGCAATCCAGGCGCAGGGCCAGGGCCAGTGCGTCTGAAGGACGGGAGTCTATGCTGATCACCTTGCCGTCGCGCTCCATCCAGATCACGGCAAAGAAAGTGTCATCCCGTAGCTCGTTGACGACCACCTTGTGAACATGCGTATCCAAACCCATGAGCAGGTTCTTGATCAGATCGTGGGTCATGGGCCGCGGCGTAGTAACCTTTTCGATCTCCAGGGCAATGGCGTTTGCTTCATACACGCCGACCCAGATGGGCAAAACTGCTTCACTTCCCACATCTTTGAGCACCACGATAGGCATGTTGGTGACAGGATCCATCATCAATCCGCGAATTTTCATCTCCACTTCCATCACGCCCTCCTAGCGCAACATCCGGCCTACAAGGCTGTTCGGAAAACTCTTGGTCACCAGCACATTAACATAGCTGCCAACTGGTAGGACGGCAGAATTTTCGCTGGTAAAGTTCAAGGTGATGTTCTGTGAGGTGCGCCCGATGACCTGTCCGCGAGCCTCGTTCACGCCTTCAACCATTACTTCATAGATCTTGCCTACACGCCTTTCATAGTTGATCCTCTGGATCTCGCGTTGCCGCTCCTGAAGTACTTGGAGCCGGTTGGATTTCTCATTATCAGCGATGCTGTCAATCATCCCTAGCGCAGGCGTATTTGGCCGGGGCGAGTACTTGAAGCTGAAGACCCCGTCAAATTGGCCCTCATAAAGCAGAGTTATGGTTTCTTCGAACTCGGCCGCGGTTTCACCGGGGAAGCCGACAATCACATCCGTGGTAAGGGCAATCTCCCGTTTGGCTGATCTGACCCAGGAGATTCTCTCCAGGTACATCTCCCGCGTATATTCCCTGCTCATCGCCTTCAGCACCCGCGAGGAGCCGCTCTGTACCGGAAGGTGAACGTGGTCGCATAGTGTCGGCAGGGCGTCGATGGCCTCCACGATGTCCTTACCGAAGTGCCGCGGATGCGAGGTAGTAAAGCGGACCCGGCGCACTCCCGCGATCTCTCCGACGGCATGGAGCAGCTCGGCAAATGTCTTCTTTGCCAGCGGATCGTGATAGGCGTTCACGTTTTGGCCAAGCAACTGGATGTCCGTGTACCCAAGGTCAGCCATCTGGCGGGCTTCAGCCAGTACAGAGTCGGAGGTCCGGCTGCGTTCTTTACCGCGAGTATAAGGGACCACGCAATAGGCGCAGAATTTGTCGCATCCCTCAATAATGGTGATATATCCGCGATGTGGATTGCTGCGGGCTGTGAACTCAGTTTCAAACGTCTGGTCGGTCTGGCGATCGTCCAATCCGGTCACCCGGTTGTTCCCTGCCTCAATCTGCACCAGCATTTCCGGCAGATTGCGATAAGAGGCTGAGCCGGCAACCAGCGAGACATAGGGCGCCTTATCGAAAATCTTCTCGCCTTCCTGCTGCGCCACGCAGCCGAGTACGGCAAACTTCTTGCCTTGCGACTGCAGCTTCTTATAATCGTTCAGGCGATGGAAGACCTTCTGTTCCGCTTTGTCGCGGATGGAGCAGGTGTTGTAGAAAACCAGGTCCGCCTGTTCCACCGTCGGCACCTGGGAATAACCCTGCTGGATAAGAGTGCCAATGACCTTTTCCGAATCATGGACGTTCATTTGGCAGCCAAAGGTCTCAATGTAGAACGTTTTTTGCCGGGTTTCCGCCACTCAAGACAAGTATAGCGCGCCATATAAGGGTTTGCAGTTACATTGATGTCCCTCCGAATGGAAGACAACGAAAAAACGCTGTGGGACCGCAAGTACCGCGAACGCTCGCACACTTCGATGGAACCGGACCCCTTTCTGGTGAGTGCTTATTCCGAGTTCATTGCCGGTTCGTCTCCAGGCAGCGCGCTCGATGTGGCTGGAGGAGCGGGCCGCCATACTGTGTGGCTGGCGGAACGGGGATGGAAGGTCAAGCTGGTGGACGTCTCGGAAGTCGGAATTGAGCTGGCGAGAAAAAACATCGTGGCGCACCTCAATGACCCGATTACCAAATCACCCGACCGTTCCCGCCTGCCCCGGCCTGCCGTGGATCACCAATTGCGTTATCCATCAATGGTCACTGCGGAAGTGCGGGATCTACGCGTTAATCATGATTTGGGTGACGAGCGCTATGACCTCGTTCTGGTTTTCTTTTATCTTCAGCGCTCGCTCTTCCCTGCTCTGATCTCCGCTCTTAAGCCCGGTGGATTCTTGGTTTACAAAACCTATACCCTCGAACAGCGGCGATTCTCCGGCGGTCCCAGCCATCCCATGCACTTGCTGAAGCCCAGCGAACTCTTACGCGCCTTTGCTTCACTGCGGATTTTGTACTATCGCGAGACCATCCACGAGCGCGGTTTAGCTGAGTTGGTGGCGTGTAAACCCTAGAATGCTAGAATTTCGTTTCCATGGCCAAGCACAAGCCCGCAGACGGACACGACACTTCCTCACATCCCAAGTCGCCGCAAAACCACTGCTTCGGATGTGGCAAAGATAATCCTCAAGGCATGAAGTTGAAGTTTTACCTTGACGAAGAAGGACGGCGCACGGTCTGCCAATTCAAGCTGTCCCGGCGGTACACGGGACCGCCGGGGCACGCGCACGGTGGCATCATCGCCACCATTTTGGACGAAGCCATGGGAAAGGTGAACAAACTGCATAACGTCCTGGCCCTCACCAAAAACATGGAAATCGAATATTTAAAGCCGGTGCCTTTGGAGCAAACGCTGACTGTGATCGGACGGGAGCGGCATATTACCGGCAGGCAACATATCAACGTCGCCGAAATCAGCAATGACAAGGGAGAAGTCCTCGCACGCAGCACCGGAACTTTTATTGCGATTGACCCAAGCCGGGTTTTTGGTCGCCTTCTGAAGTCGCCCGACCCAACGCAAGCCACTTGACTAGAGACGATAACAGCTTGAGATGTGGCAGCAATTCCAAATTCTGTAGGGTTAAGAGCTAACGTCACTGCCCGGAACCTGCTTTGATTCTTGACAAATCCAACACAGTGCGGAATAAAGGACAAACGGCAATTCTGTTCAAGCGAAAGCTCTGTTTACATTCTGCTTACATACGGTGGACGCAGCAGAATACGTTGAGGGAATGTTGAAAAAGAGAATTTTCCAAGGGGAGAGGTCTTTATGAAGCTAAGGAATTTCGTTGCAATTTTGACTGTCTGCCTGTTGATGGCATGTGGCATGGCAATGGCCCAAGGCGTTGGCGCCTCGGGCGATATCAAGGGATCGGTTACTGATCCGACCGGAGCAATTTTGCCCAACGCCACGGTGACGGTGACGGATGCAGAAAAAGGCATCAGGCGCACGGTTCCAATTGGCGCCAACGGGCAATATGTGGTGACCGGCCTTTCGCCCGCAACTTATCAGGTCTCGGCGCAGACTTCCGGATTTGATACTGAGATCCACAAAGGCATTGTGGTCAACGTTGGTCAAACCACAATCGTGGATTTCCATCTCAAGGTCTCATCCACGGCTGAGCAGATTGAAGTGACCACTGAGCCCCCGGTAGTCGAGACGGATAAAGGCAGCGAAGCGAATGTGGTAGACCAGCAATATATACAGAATCTTCCCATCGATCAGCGCGATTATCTCAGTTATACGCTGTTGCTGCCGGGAGTGAGCGATGCAAGAGGCTCCGTGGGTACTGATTTCCATGTGCGGCAGACGCCGCAAAGCGGACTTTCCTTTTACGGCAGCAATGGCCGTGGCAACAACATAACCGTGGATGGCGGGCAGTTTAATGGCGACTCCGGAGCAGCGGAGGTCAACCTGAGCCAGGACGCGGTGCAGGAATTCCAGATTAATCGCAGCAGCTATTCCGCTGAACTGGGCGCTGCCAGCGGCGCAGCCATCAATATCGTCAGCAAGTCAGGCACCAACGATCTGCACGGCACCGTATATGGTTTCTTCCGCAACGATGCCATGGATGCGCGCAATCCGTTTGCCTTTACCAATGCGCTGGTGCCGGGCCAGCCGTTTTCGTTGAACGCTACCAGCCAGCCTACTAACAATACTTTGAGCCGCCAGCAGTACGGCGCCACGCTGGGTTTCCCGATACAGAAAGACAAGACGTTCTTTTTCGCCTCTTATGAAGGTTTGCGTGATCACGAACAGACTGCCGTCCCGTTGTTCACCAACAGCAATATCTTTGCTCCAGACAGTGCTGCCCGCGGAAATGACCAGCAGGAAATTGTCGCCGGGTTGGCAGGATTGGGCTTAACTCCCGTACCCTGCCTTACAGGCCAACCTGCACTGCCCGCGATTCAGTGTGCAGGTGTTCTTCAGACGCTGTTAACCGTAAATCCCAACGCAAATCTGGTGCCAATTCTGGGCCCGGTTAATGGACCGCTCCAAACGGCGCGCATGGGGATGCTTATCAACGAATTTGAAAGCAACGGTGGCTTGTTCCCGTTTTCCACCATCAACAACTACTGGTCCGCACGCCTGGATCACACTTTCAGTGACCGCAATCAGGCCTATCTACGCGGCCTCTATGGCCTCAGCGATGTGGGCAATCCCAGCGTGGGAGCCCTGGAGGGCGTTTCACGAGGCAGTGCTGTGAAGCAGTGGACTGGCTCGCTGCTCGGTGCATGGTACCACCAGTTCAGCCCCAAAACCCAGAATGAGTTCCGAGCGCAATGGAACCTGGTCCAGTTTAATGTCTTTGCCAACGATCCAGGAGGGCCGGGATTGAATGTTGGGGCCTTCCAATTTGGCCGCGACAACACCCTGCCTGATTTCTCCACTCTGCGCCAGTATGAGTTTGCGGACAATCTCACTTTAATCCGCGGACATCACACCATGAAGTTCGGTCTTTACGAAGATCTGCGTGGCAACCGCACGGCGTCCGCCACTTTCCTCACGCCAAACATTAGTTTTGGCCCACTGCCGGGCGGCATCCTCAGCCCTTGCCTTCAGGTACCGGCGGCTTGCGGCCTTGCGGGAGTGACTCCAGCTGTTCTCAATCCGTTGCAGTCTTTCAGCTTCGGCCTGCCGACCTTCTATCAGCAAGGCTTCGGCAATCCCACCACGGTGGCCGATCTGCCTCTGACCTCCGTCTATTGGCAGGATTCTTGGGCCATGAGACCCAACTTAACCCTGAACTATGGTCTGCGTTACGACCGTGACACGCGCTATGTGATGCCCACGGACAAGCTGAATTTCGCGCCTCGGGCTTCGTTTGCATGGGACGTGTTTAATGACCACAAGACGGTAGTTCGTGGCGGCGGTGGGATCTTCTATTCGCCTACTTACGTCCAGATTGATTTTGCCACCAAGGAACTTGGAGTTGTCAATGGAGCAGGACCACAGATTCAGAATTTCCTCATCCCTCTGACTACTCCCACCTGTCCAGCCACCAGCGCTAACTGCGTCTTTCAATCGCTTTTTGCGGCGGGAGCATTTGGAACGGGACTCTTTCCCAATAATCCTTGTAACCTGAGTGGCGGCCCCACAGGCGCTGGATCGGGAGCGTGTGTTACCCAGGCCACCCTGGCCGCAGCCGGCTTCCCATCACTTTCCGGATTCCCCGCTTTTTTCAACGTACCCAAGACCTTCCATAACCCTTATTCAGAACAGGCTTCGCTGGGAATCGAGAACGAAATTTCCAAGGGCATGTCTCTTTCCGTTGATTACATTTACGTGCACACGCTCAGGCTGCCATGGACCCAGAACGTGAACCTTCTGCCGACTGCACCCACCGTTGCTGGCGTGCCAGGCACAAACGGTCTGCCCTTCCAGACCTGGAACTCTCAGATTGCGCCTCAATGCGCTTTGCTCGCTAACAACCCTTGCTTTGTTAACCCGCTCATCATCGCAAATGATCAGTACACTTCCACCGGATCGGCTCTCTATAACGGCCTCACCGTGGAGGTGAAGAAGCGCTTCAACGAGCACTATAGCTTCCTGGCCAATTACACCTGGAGCAAGGCTACGGACGACATCACCGATTTCAACGTCTCATATTCTGCCCAGAACAATGCCCGGCTGGCACTGGATCGTGGGCTCTCCACCTTCGATCAACGCCACAAAATAACTTTCGCCGGAATCCTGGACAGCCCATGGAAAAACGTTCTCCTGGGCGGCTTCGAGTTCTCACCCATCGTTCGTTACAACAGCGGCCATCCTTTTAACCTGCTGGCGGGAACGGACGTGAATGGCGACAACAACGGGGCCACCGACCGTCCGCCAGGAGCGGGACGCAACACCGGTCTGGGCCCGAACTACATCGACTTGGACGCCCGCCTGAGCCGCAAGATCAAGTTCACGGAGAGAGTGAGCCTGCAGCTTATGGCGGAAGCGTTTAACCTCTTCAACCGCACCAACTATTCGAGCCTGAACAATGTTGTGGGACCCAATTTTGGTCCGCCATTCAATGTGTCCGGGACGAATGCGGTACCGCCGGGTTCTCCGCTTGGCTTTGACGCAGCCTCCGCCAAACGTGAAATCCAGCTCGGCGTGCGGCTGCTGTTCTAAGCCATCTCACTTGAATCAAAAGACCACACGCGCAAACCGCCTGTGGTCTTTTTTTTGTACTAGATGGTCAAATCTCGAGGCTAGCATTGCTCTGCGCTATGAGTAACGGTGACCGTTTCCCCCGCCAGTGATGCCCCGGCTTCAAGCGCAATGAACCGCACGCGGCCAGTGGCAACCGTGCGGTCGGCATCATCCTTCACAGTAGCTTCCCAAACCTGAGTGCGCCGGCCGCGCATCAGTGGGCTTGCAGTGGCGTGAAGCTTCCCCTCGCGCACCGCGAGGAGGAATGAAGTGTGGTTCTCCACTCCAACCACCGATTGACCGCGTGGCATGGCAGCCAACGCCGCGCCAACTGAGGTAACCGTTTCAATCACGCCGGAATGGACTCCGCCGTGGACGATTCCGTACGCTTGGAGATGCTTGGGCCCGATCTCCAGTTCGGCCTGGACGCCATCCGCGGTGGCGCGAATAAAACGCAGTCCCATGGCGGCGCTCCAGCCACCCATAGATGTGTTAAGCGAAGCCGCAAAATCTCCATCTGCGGAGGCGGTCAGGTGACGTTGATGGCTCATGAGAGGACTTCATTCTAAATGCCGCCTGATTTGGCGAACAGCCCCGAGAAACCCTGCATATGTAGCCAACAATTCAGAGAAGCATTTGCCCTCCAAAACGGTTGGGAAAGCTCGCGGCAAATGTGTCAAAATAGAGAGTTCACCCTACAAAACAGTGTTGGCGTGGAGAGGGGAGTTCCCTATGTCTGAATTAAATGGCAATACCGGATTACGCCTCAAGACAGGATTAGCTGAGATGTTAAAGGGTGGCGTCATTATGGATGTCACCGATGCCGCTCAGGCGGAGATAGCGCAAAAGGCCGGTGCAACGGCAGTCATGGCCCTGGAGCGCGTTCCGGCGCAAATTCGTGCGCAAGGCGGCGTGGCCCGCATGGCCTCCCCCAGGAAGATTCGCGAAATTATGGCCACGGTCTCCATTCCCGTCATGGCCAAGTGCCGCATCGGGCACTTCGCCGAGGCGCAAATCCTTCAGGAATTGGGCGTGGATTATGTGGATGAGTCTGAAGTCCTTACCCCGGCCGACGAAGCCCACCACGTTGACAAACATGCCTTCCAGGTTCCGTTTGTCTGTGGGGCGCGCGATCTCGGCGAGGCGTTGCGCCGGATTGCCGAAGGTGCGGCCATGATTCGTACCAAAGGCGAAGCCGGAACCGGCGACGTGGTACACGCGGTCAAGCATCTTCGCGCCATTACCCGCGATATGCGTCTCCTCACCGTGCTCGGCGATGACGAGCTGTACACCCGTGCCAAAGAGCTGCAAGCGCCCTATGAGATCGTCCGCATGGTGGCCAAGACCGGCAAGCTGCCGGTGCCAAACTTCTCTGCCGGAGGAATTGCCACACCCGCGGACGCCGCCCTCGTTCGCCAGCTTGGAGCCGAAGCCGTGTTTGTCGGTTCGGGGATATTTATGGCTGATTCCATCAACTTCTGCGAACCGGCTGAGGCAGAGAAACGCGCCCGCGCCATCGTCCGCGCAACAACTCACTTCGATGACCCTAAAGTATTACTTGAGGTTAGCGAAGACCTGGTGGGAGCAATGAAGGGACTGGCCGTGGCCGCCATGACCGAAGCCGATCTGCTGCAAACCAGGGGCTGGTGAGCGCAAGAGGGATTTGTGATTGGTGATCTCGATTTGTTGGCTTAAATCAGAAATCAAAATCACAAATCAAAAATCCTATGAAGGTTGGCGTTCTGGCAATCCAAGGTGACTATGAGGCTCACAAAGCCGTGCTGGAACGGCTGGGGGCTGAGGTCGTATTGGTGCGCAAGCCCGAGCAACTCGGCGCCATAGATGCCATTGTGATCCCTGGCGGCGAATCCAGCACCTTCCTGAACTTTCTGGCGGAACGTGGCTTTCTGGAACAGCTACGCGCCTTTGTCCGCGCCAAACCCACCTTTGGCACCTGCGCCGGGGCCATTCTGCTGGCCAAGGATGTTGAAAACCCGCCCCAGGAATCTTTGGGCGCGCTCGACATTCGTATCCGCCGGAACGCTTATGGCCGGCAAATCAATAGCTCGATCAGCGAAAACAGGACCAAATTGGGTGAGAAGCCATTGGAGATGGTTTTCATTCGCGCGCCTAAGATCATTGGCGCCGGACAAGACGTAGAAGTACTGGCCACAATGGATGGCGATCCCGTACTCGTGCGTCAGGGCAAGATCATGGCCGCCACTTTTCACCCGGAGCTATCCAATGACAGCCGGGTGCATGAAGCCTTCCTGAAGCTGATAAAGAATGGCGATGGGAAAGAATCCCCCGCTTAAAACCATGGGATACACGACCACAGGGCAGAGGGGGCAAGAAATCAAAAATCAAGAATCAAAACTCACAAATCCTAAATGCCCCTAGCCCTCCTGCTTGCGTTTCTCCTGATCACTCTCCTGGGTATTTATCTGTTTGTGGTCCATCCCTGGTGGTTCCCTTCGGCGGCAGCAGCGGGCGCCGGCGCCATCGATCATCAATTCACTCTAGCCCTATGGATTCTAGGCGGACTATTTGTGGTGGGACAGCTTGTTCTGGCACTGGTTGTTTTCCGCGCGCGGAGGAAACGCTCAGCCACCTACTCTCACGGAAGCTGGCGTTTTGAGATTGCCTGGACGCTTGTGATTACAGCGCTGTTTTTCTGGTTCAACATTACAGGCGAGCGTCTCTGGTCAGAAATGAGAATTGATCAGCCGCCTGCTGGCGATTCCATCCAGGTAGAGGTCACTGGAGCTCAATTTCAATGGTACTTCCGCTATCCCGGCGCAGATGGCGCCTGGGGCCGTACGGACGCCCAGCGGCTGGCCAAGCCCAATGAAGGCAATCCACTCGGATTAGATCCCGAAGACCCCGCCGGCAAGGACGATATAGTCTCCACCGCGCTCGTACTGCCCGTAGGGCACGATGTGGATTTGACCCTGCGCGCCCAGGATGTGATCCACAGCCTGTTCATTCCGGCCATGCGCTTCAAGCAGGATACAGTCCCCGGAATGGACGTCCACGCTCACCTTAAGCCGCTGCAAACCGGAACATTTGAAATCGCCTGTTCGCAACTGTGCGGCCTGGGACACTACCGCATGCGGGCAACAATGCGAGTCGTGAGCGATGAGGAGTTTAAGCAATGGTTGAAGAAACGGGAAGAGAGATAATAGGCACGCTGCTTAGGGCGGAAAAGCCAACAGGCACGATCTTGAGTCGGTGCCGAAAAATCGAAGAATACCGTAAACATGGAGCAACGCTCTCCCATAACGGCTGAAATAAAGGCTCATGGCTTCGTTCGCCGCGTCTTCACCACCGATCACAAAATCGTCGGTCTCCAATATTTCTTCCTCTCGCTGGCGGCAGTGCTGGTCGGGACACTGCTTTCGCTGTTGATGCGAATCCATCTCGTATGGCCTAGTGCGGTGATTCCCTTCCTCGGGCAGATCCAGCCGGAAAACTACCTGCAGTATGTGACCATGCACGGCACGCTGATGGTCTTCTTCGTCCTCTCTACGGTTCCGCAAAATGGATTCGGCAATTACTTTCTGCCATTGCAACTGGGCGCGTCGGAAATGGCATTTCCCCGGCTGAACATGCTTGGTTTCTGGACCACGCTGGTCGCATTCCTGGTACTGATTGCCGCCTTCTTTGTTCCCGGCGGCGCGTCTCTGGCCGGCTGGACGCAATATGCACCACTCAGCGCCATTCCCTCCGCTGGTCCGGGCCAGGGAGCCGGGACAGACCTGTGGCTGATCAGCATTGGATTGTTCTGTGTAGCCTCCGTTTTGAGTGCGATCAACTTCATTACTACGACCATTAAGCTGCGTAGCACCGGAATGAGTTGGATGAGGATGCCGCTTACCTGCTGGACGTGGTTCGTGACAGCGATTTTGAGCCTGCTGGCCTTCAGCATCCTCCTGGGCGCCGCCATTCTTCTACTGATGGACCGCAACTCGGGAACCAGTTTTTTTGAGCCGTCAGGGTTACTCGTCGGCGGGCAGGCAGTTGCCCACAGCGGCGGATCACCGCTGTTATGGCAGCATCTCTTCTGGTTTTTTGGACACCCGGAGGTCTATATCGCCGTTCTTCCGGGGATGGGAGTCACCTCCCATCTGCTCTCCGTCTTTTCGCGCAAGCCGGTGTTCGGCTACCGCGCCATGGTGGTCGCCACAATCGCCATTGGTGGGTTGGGATTCATGGTCTGGGGACATCACATGTTTGTTAGCGGGATGGACCCCCACGCGGGTTTTGCTTTTTCTGCCTTAACCACGGCCATTGCGGTACCGTCAGCGATCAAAACCTTCAACTGGATCGGCACACTCTGGGGCGGACGCATTCGCTTTACCACTCCGCTGCTGTTTTCTGTCGGGTTTGTTTCTCTGTTCATCACCGGAGGTCTGACCGGGCCAATCCTGGCTCAACCGGCGCTGGATATCTACCTGCACGACACCTATTTCGTTGTAGCGCATTTTCATCTCATCATGGCCATGGCAGGACTGTTTGCCGTGTTCGCCGCAACTCACTTCTGGTTTCCCAAGATGTTCGGCCGCATGATGAACGAGAGCCTGGGCAAACTGCATTTCTGGATCACCTTCCTCGGCGCCTACGCCATTTTCCTCCCGATGCACCTGCTGGGAATTGCCGGGCACCCGCGCCGCTACTCGGAATTGACCGGCGTCCACTATGTGATGGTTCTTGCTCCCTTGCAGAAGTTCATTACCGTGGCCGCCATCATCACAATTTCCGGGCAACTACTCTTCCTTGCGAACTTTTTCTGGAGTATGTTTAGAGGAGCAGCGGCGTCCGCGAATCCATGGGAATGCACCACGCTGGAATGGACGCTCTCTTCTCCTCCCGCAAGCCATGGATTTGGCAGCCGTGAGCCGGTCGTGAACCATGCTCCGTATGAATACAGTGTGCCCGGGGCTGAAACGGATTTCCTGATGCAGGACGCAGCAGCCACTCAATAGACGCAAGAAGCAGCCTTAAGGCCATGCCCTTATTATTGGGCGCTTGGTTTTTAGGGTTTATGGTTTCAAATTTTGGCAATTACCAATTTTGGCAATCTTGATTTATGTCTCCCACCCTTGAGCGCGTAGAGATTAAAGAGAAACCGAAGCTGGGAGGCGGCGGCCCCGGTAAGATTCCGCATCGGCGTGGCTACGGTGGCGGCGATGATGGCGACCACGGCCAGCCTGACGATTTTCGCTCCGGTAAAGACCGTCTGCGGAGGTTTCGCATTGGCATTGCGGCCGGCATTGTATCCGTGGGCGTACTGTTTGTGGGATTGACCACCGCCTACATGTTGCGCCAGCGCACGGGCGGGCGTTGGGACCCGGAGATGGGCGTTCACATCTCCGATTGGCATCCGCTCACGCTTCCCTACCGCCTGTTGTTCGTCAACACGTTCGTGCTCATATTAAGCAGCGTTACCCTCGAATTGGCCAGGCGGGGGCTTCTGAAGAAAGCTGAATTCACTTCACTCGGCATTCAACCGCCCAGGCTGCAAACCGAGTTGCCGTGGCTGGGGATTACGGCGCTGCTGGGTCTCGGCTTCCTTGCCGGACAATGGATGGTCTGGACTCTGTTCCAGCGTCAGGGCATTTATCTTGCTTCGTATCCCAGCGGTTCTTTCTTCTATCTGCTCACAGGATTGCACGCCGTCCACCTCTTAGGTGGTCTCATCGCCTTGGTATATACCCTGGCTGGCAGCTGGATGAGAATGAAGCTGGACTCGCAACGCATTGCGGTGGACATCACTGGCTGGTATTGGCACTTCATGGGATTGCTCTGGATCTACATCTTCGCGCTACTGCATTTTGCCCGAGGCGGCGGTAGTTAGTTCTTATAAGCCTCGTAGCGGTTTTCAGGTCCAGCATAGACAAATCGAAGGGAGCCAAAAGCTCCGGCCAACGGCCAAAAAACTAATTGCCAATTGCTGTTTGCCTGCTGCGGGTTCAGTTAAATTTGTGGTCGTTCTTTATTTCAGGCGCCGTAGCCGTCTCGCCGCATGGCCCAGCACCGCCCGCGCCTGCCGGGTGGCCGGCTTCCTTCCCCTCACCGCGCGATGCGCGGCAGGCTTTGAGCGCTTCCTGCTGTTGCGGGGCGATCAGGGCTTGCATCTCCTGTTGGGCCTGCTGGTGGATTGACTGGATCTTCTGATGCCGCTGCTGGGTCGTGAGCGAGGAATCCGAGCACACCGCCGCAACCTGAGATTTTGTGTTCTGTTCGATGCTCCTGCGCTGCTGCAGGGCGGATGGAGAAACCCCTGCGACCTTCCAGCATGGTTCCTGACGTCGAGACCCGCTGGCTGTACCACCGGTAGTCCCAGTGGCCGAAGCGTTGGAACTGCCTGTAGCGCTGGATCCTGCAGTGCTCGATGTAGATGGCGTGGCGGGCGGTGTGGAAGCTTGCGGCGTGGCCGGTGCACTCCCGGCGCTTCTCGGTGTTCTCTGGGCCAGAAGCGGCAGGGCCAGTCCCAGCAGGAATACGACGCAGCTCACGGACTTAATCTGGAACATAGTTCCCCTGTGTAGAGTAACCCGCCACCGGCCGGTAAAGTTGCCGCTGCAGTTGCTCATCGGCTACCCCAAAGGGCATGTCCCGCAGGGTGCTGCGCCTTTATTTCGGCTCTTTATATGCGCTGCCCAGGTACCAGGGCACATTCATTACCACAATCTGCTGGCTTCCGCCAAAATACAGCAGCGCCTTCAGCGCTGCGGCCCGTTTGTTATGCAGGAAGTAGTGATACCAGCGTTGCTGGATTTTTTCCGGAATCACCACGGCGATCTGCCGGTCAGGATGTTGTTGCGCTTGCTGGATGATGTATTCCCGGATCGGAGTCAAAACCAGGCGATAGGGTGAAGGCAGAACGTCGAGTTTCGGCGGCGCAAATCCGGCCCGCTTCGCTGGTTGCTCCACCAGTTCCTTCCATTTGTGAGAAAGATCATCCGTATCATCCTCTGCGTGTATGTGGACCGCCTGTACGTCTTGCGAGATTTCCAGGGCAAAGCGCAGTGCCTTCTGCGTGATTCGGTTCCAGCCGGTGATAGGCACAATCACCAGAGGCCTGCGCAGGTGATCCAGGCTAAGCGGTTTATCCAGCTCAATTTCTTTTTCCACATGTAGATATTCCCGATGCACATACTTCATCAGAAGGAAAAGAACCGGAATCAGTGCCAGCGTGATCCATGCTCCTTCAACAAATTTTGCCACCAGGACCACCAGGACCGTGACGGCAGTTGTAAATGCCCCTAATCCGTTCAGAAACATACTGAAGTAATGCCGCCCCTTGCTCTTTTTCCAGTGTGCCACCATGCCCGCCTGGGACAACGTGAAAGCCAGAAAGGCCCCAATGGCATATAAAGGAATCAGCCGGTCGGTCACGCCCCCAAAAACGGCCAGCAACGCCCCGGCTACTACCGTGAGGGCATAGATACCCTGAGAAAAAACCAGCCGCCTTCCACGTGAGGCAAAAGACTTCGGCAGGTATCCATTGTGCGCAATTGCCTGGCAGAGCCGGGGAAAATCGGCGAAGGCGGTGTTGGCTGAGAGGGACAGGACCAGCAGAATCGAAGCGATGGAAACGTAATAGAAGATTCCTTTGCCCGCCACGGCCGCAATCAACTGCGAGAGCACGCTCTGATAGCCGGCCTGTCCTGGATCAGTTGCCCCGATCGCGTAGATTTTCACCAGGAAAGCGATTCCCAGCAGAAGCACCATCAGTATCACGATGATGACCGTCAGAGTGATCCTGGCGTTCTTGACTCCGGGGTCGCGGAAGGCCCGCACGCCATTGCTTACAGCCTCGACTCCAGTCATGGCCGTGCAACCGCTGGAGAAGCTTTGCAGAAGCAGCCACATCGTGACCGCGCCGGCAGCGGCCGGGACAGGGAGATGTGGAGGCGCGACCACCGGGACCGGATGTCCTGCATGCAATAGCGATCGCACCACTCCCACGATGATCGTGAGCAACAGCGACCCGACAAACAGGAAAGTAGGCACCATGAAGAGCGCGCCGGCTTCCCGCAAGCCGCGCAGATTGATCAGGGCAATGACTACCAGGATCCCAAGACACAGAGAGACCGTGTGCGGCTGCAAGCTGGGGAAAGCGGAAACCAGCGCACCCACGCCTGCGGAAATTCCAACCGCCACGGTCAGGATGTAGTCAATCATCAGGGCAGCGGCGGCCAGCAGGCCGGCGGACTCACCCAGATTTTCCCGGGCCACCGTGTAGGACCCCCCGCCGCCTGGGTAAGCGCCAATGGTTTGCAGATAAGAGAAATAGACAATGGCCAGCAAGATCACAATGCTGGCGCTGATGGGAACAATATAGCCGGAGCCGAGTAAGCCCAGCGGCATCAGGATGGTGAGGGCGGCCTCAGGACCGTAGCCGGCGGAGCTGAGCGCATCCAACCCGAAGACAGGAATGCCGCGCAACGGTCCAATCTGTTCTCCACGTTCCTGCCATGTGGCGAGCGGTTTGCCAAAGATGAAGTCAATAAATGACATGGGCTCTTTGATTTTCAATTACCCACTTACCAAGTTACCCAATTACCAACTTCTGGCGTCAATCGCCGTCAGCAATGACTAGGCGGTTTTTGCCTGCGCTGCTTTGCGCGCCTCCGCTGAATCGTAGCTCTCGCCATAGATGGCCGGCACCTTCCCGCCAGCAGGCCGCAAATAAGTTGAAAGCTGCCCCCTATGGTGAATGGAATGGTTCAGCGCAACCTGGAAATAAAGTAGTGCAGGCTGCTGTAGCATGCCGCGAAAATCAATCACTTTCGTTAATTGCTCTACCGTCAACTTCTGCAAGCGCGGGAAAACCGACTGGCACATCTCTCCATACCAGCGCCCGATGTCGGCTGAGTTCATGACTTCAGGCCGGTTAATCGGCGCAAAATTAAATTCTCCATTCGCGATTCCCTCCAGAAAACGCCTCTCCGCCGCCGCAATGTGCCAGGCCAACTCCAGTGCAGTCTTGGAGACCGGGTCGGGACGGTAGTCGCCGTTGGTGAGCGGGATGGCTTCGATAACCGCCTTGGTTGTGCGCTGCTCTCTCTCGAGTGTCGGAAGGAAGATTGTGTTCAGAAGAAAATTGGCTTGCTCAGGTTGTAATGTTTGGGCCATAAGAAACACCTTTCAGAAGATTCGTTCGCCAGTATACATAAACAGGAAGGAGTCTTGATCCCGCCAATTCTGTCCGCAGTCTCTGGACCGGTGACACAGTCGCGGTGCGCACCGCACTAGAATAGACTTAGGACGCTCAGGATCCTAGGCAATCGTTGCCGATTCCCTGCACTTGCTCGTACTATAAGTGTGCATCTACTGACTTAGAGCCCACGCTCTGGCGGTTTCAAACGTTTGTTGACTTCTCCATGTTTGCGGATTCCAACCGTAGCCGAGTCTGGTAAATACTTCCTGTGCCGCGGACTTGTCCCTTGCCAGGGTCGTAAGGTAGGCGAAACGATTTTCTTTCAGATTGGTGCTTCCGTAGAGTTGCTGAAGCGCTTCATATCCCTGCTTGATCTTTGGCCACGACATTCGGACCATGTGGACTTCATCGTCGCCACACTGGCAATTAATAACGCTTGCAAGTTCAAAATAAAGGAACAGTCCTTGTTGTCCGCTCACTCGGCTTGCGACTTCATTGGCAAACTCCTCGACTTCACCTTCGTCTCCATACCATTTGGGCAGCAGATAGTTCGCATACTCGCGGTAGTAATGATAATAGTCGGGTTCAAGCGAGACCGCTTCATTGAAAAGGGCTCTGGCCTGCGCCTTGTCCCAACCTTGGGAGAGTGCTACTTGCTGCATGGCCTCATACCAATACGGGCATCTCTTTTTCAGACGGCTCGCCGCTACCAGGATCTTTCGCGCCTTTTCCGTGTATTCGGCATCCAGTTGCCATCCAGTTTCCGTCACTGTATCAGCAAATCCCGTGCCCCTGGCGTCCGACCCGAAGCCAATGTATGCGCGTGCCAAGGCTACCGGAGCTGTGATCGACGTCGGTTGAGCTGCCATCCACGCATTCAAGGTTCCAAAGTGTGATTGCCAATCCGCGGCCGTCGCACGCCCCGAGACAGCAGGCGCGGTAAATGCGTCATAAAACATGTAAAGCTTCCATACGCCACCAGCAAATCTCCCCTTTTTATCACGAGCCTCAGCAGCCAATCTTTCCAATTCGGCAAAGTTCTGCTGCTTTAATATTTCCCTGATGTGCAACTTGTACTGTTCCTCGTCTTTCGAAAAATCGGAACTCGCAGTCAAGTCCTTTTCCGTTTGACCAATCTGAGCAGCGCCGGAAGCATTGGATTGTTTCTTGAGCTGGTATTGGCGGGCAATCTCTCCCAGACTGAGTGGTTGTTGATCAGGAGTTGTTTGCGCCTGCGTTTGGGCGCTGCCAGACCGCGGTGTAAAAACGAAGACCGTAAAGAACAAACTGACTTTCAGGCAGAAGCGCATCGGTGCGTACCTCAAGGTTGAACCTGCACGATGTTAGAACGCCTGTGACTCCCTCGGAAACGGCACTATAGTACTGTGCACGCTTGATTAGCTCCCCAGCGCGTAGGTTCTCTGCGATCTTCTTCGCTTCCCCCACTCGTGCGATGGTGGAAGGCTTGCTTTTATCCCTTTAAGCCAAGGGCCAATGACTGCCTTTATAATAAAAAGATTCAGTCACGCTGCCGGGCCTCACTGTAGAGGTGTTCCCGTATGAAGGTGGCTGGAATCCCAAGATGTCTGTTTCTCCCAACGAATCCATCATCGTCCGCGGGGCACGGGTCCATAATCTCAAGAACATTGATTTTGAGATTCCCCACAACGCCCTCACGGTCGTGACCGGAGTCTCCGGCTCGGGTAAGTCCTCCCTGGCCTTTGACACTATTTACGCCGAAGGCCAGCGCCGTTATGTGGAGTCGCTCTCCGCCTACGCCCGGCAGTTTCTGGAGCGAATCGAGAAGCCGGATGTTGACCTGATTGATGGCATTGCCCCGGCCATCGCCATCCGGCAGAAGAACTCGACTCGCAATCCGCGCTCCACTGTCGCCACCGCCACCGAAATTTATGATTATCTCCGCCTGCTCTACGCCCGCGTGGGACGCACCTACTGCCGCCAGTGCGGACAGCAGGTAAAAAAAGATACCGTCGACGAAATTGCCCAGTCAGTCCTGGCGTTGGGCGAAGGCACACGCCTCAACGTGCTCTTCCCTGTTCTGTACGCCGGGACGCCGGCGGAGCCGAAAAAAACCAAAGGCAGAGGAAAGAAAACTACCAAGGCTGTCGCCTTGTCGGACTCGCCCATCAAGGAGCGCCTGTTTGATCTACGCAAACGCGGCTTCAACCGGCTGTTTCAAAAAGGCCATGTCTTCGAGTTTTCTACCCCGGAATCACTGCTGGATATAGACTTCGGCCAGCCCGTGTACATCCTGGTGGACCGGATCGTTGTCGCGCCCGATCAGCGCACGCGCATCGTGGATGCCGTTGAGCTCGCTTACCGCGAAGCCGGTGAGGTTCTCTTTCAAACCGTGCCCGCTGAAAATGAAGCATCGCGGGAGCTGCGCTTCGCCTCACGCTTCGAGTGCAAGAAATGTGGCATCCGCTATGAAGAGCCGGAACCGCGGCTATTCTCTTTCAATAGCCCCTTCGGCGCCTGCCCGCGCTGCCAGGGATTTGGCAACACCATTGATTTTGATCTGAACCTGGTAATTCCTGACTCCTCCAAAACTCTGGCCGAGGGCGCGGTTGAGCCCTGGACCAAACCCAAGTACCGCAGTCTGTTGGCTGACCTTAAGCGGTTCGCCAAGCAGCACGATATTCCCATGGACGTCCCCTGGCAGGAATTGGACCGCGACCAGCAGCAGCTTGTCATGGAAGGCGAGGGAAAATTCCCTGGCATCCAAGGGTTCTTCGCCGGGCTGGAGCGCAAGAAATACAAGCTGCACATAAGGGTATTCCTGAGCCGCTATCGCGGGTATGCGCAGTGTCCGGATTGTGGTGGCGCACGGCTGCGCCGGGATGCACTTCAAGTAAAACTTGAAGGCAAGAATATCTGCCAGACGGCGTCCCTTACGGTGGAGGAGGCAGCCCAATTCTTCGATGCCATCAAGCTATCTCCCGAGGAGGCCGGGATTGCCGAGAAAATCCTCGAGCAGGTGCAGCAACGGCTCAAGTACCTCAACGATGTTGGCCTGGAATACCTGACGCTCGATCGCCTGGCGTCCACCCTCTCTGGCGGCGAATCACAGCGGATTCAACTGGCCACTTCGCTGGGCTCGCGTCTGGTGGGCGCTCTCTACGTTCTGGACGAGCCCTCCATCGGCCTGCATAGCCGCGATACCGCCCGCCTCATCAACATTCTGCATGAGCTGAGAAATCTGGGAAACACCATCCTGGTGGTGGAGCACGATCCGGAAGTCATGCGCGCGTCCGACCACATCCTGGACCTCGGTCCAGGAGCAGGCGAGAATGGCGGCCGGCTGATGGCCTCTGCCAGTTACGCGGAACTTAAGACCATGCCTGCCTCCCTGACCGGAAGATATCTCAATGACGAGCTGCGCATCCAGATTCCGCCAAGCCGCAGACGTCCAGGAACTCCCGCCATCCGCATCGAAGGCGCGCGTGCCCACAATTTGAAGAACCTCACGGTGGATGTCCCACTGGGAATGCTGGTGGCCATCACCGGCGTTTCCGGATCGGGCAAATCAACCCTGGTGCACGATGTTCTGTATCAGGCGCTGGCCGCAGAAAAAGGAATCACCAGCGGTCCCGGCCCGGCGGTGAACGGCTTCAGGAGAATCTCCGGCGGGCAGTACATCTCTGATGTCGTTCTGGTCGACCAATCGCCCATCGGGCGCACGCCGCGCTCCAATCCGGTCACTTACATCAAGGCCTTTGACGCCATTCGCGATGTTTTTTCATCCACGGCTGAGGCGCAAAAACGCGGGTACGCTTCCGGCCACTTCTCCTTCAACATCCCCGGCGGACGCTGCGAGACCTGCCAGGGCGATGGCACCGTCACCGTCGAGATGCAGTTTCTCGCCGACGTCGAGTTGATCTGTGAAGATTGCAAGGGCACGCGTTACAAGCCTGGCGTGCTGGAAGTCCGCTATAAGGGCAAGAACATCCATGAAGTGCTGAACCTCACCGTGCGCGAAGCCATTCACTTCTTTTCCGGAGTGCCCAAAATTACGGACAAGCTGCGCGTGCTGGAGGAAGTCGGATTGGGATACCTGCGCCTGGGTCAGTCGGCAACCACGCTGAGCGGCGGCGAAGCCCAGCGCATGAAACTCGCTGCACATTTAATTCCCGCCGTACGCCCCCGGGATTTTGAGAGTGACACCCCGGAAGAAAAAGAGCAGCGCAAAAAAGCGCGCGCCGGCAAGGGAGCGCTCTACATCTTCGATGAACCAACCACCGGGCTGCACTTTGATGATGTAAGCAAGCTGCTGGCGGCGTTTCGCAAGTTGATTGATGCCGGCGGCTCGGTGCTGGTAATCGAGCATAATATGGACGTGATCAAAACCGCCGACTGGCTCATCGATCTGGGGCCGGAAGGCGGCGGGCGCGGCGGCGAAATTGTGGTGGCGGGACCACCGGAAACCGTGGCAAAATGCGCAAAATCGTATACCGGAAAATGGCTGTCCCGCATCTTAGAGTCCAACGAGAACTCTGAATCGAATGGGCATAAGTAACATTATCGCTACGGTGATGGCTCTGGCGCTTTCAGCGGTGCAGCCCGCTGCTGGAAATTTGGTAATTGGGGAAGTTGGTAAGTTGGTAATTGAAGAACCAGCCTATCGCCTTAAAATAACAAAATTTCTTCAACTTACCCACTTACCAACTTACCCAATTACCAACTCCTCCCAGGTTCCCCGCCCCACAGCCTCCCAACGCTCAACGCCGCAAACCAAAACTCCCGACGCACTTCCGGCAGCCGAGTCGCTCTTGCAAAAACAGCAGTACGATCTGGCTGAAGCTCAGCTTCAGACGTTGAGCAAGAGTCAGCCGGGCAATCCGCAAGTATGGTTCGATCTGGGATTCGCGGAGAGTCATTTGGGCAAGACCGCAGATGCAATCACGGCTTACAAGAAGGCAGTCGAGCTTAGCCCTAAGTGGTTTGAAGCCAACTTGAACTTGGGCCTCGCTCTGGCCAAAGCTGGAAATTTTCCCGCGGCCGCTACTGCGCTCCGCGCATCCACGGCGCTGAAACCCAGCGCCGGAGGACAGCAGGCGTTGAGCAATGCCTGGTTTTCCCTTGCCCATGTGCTGGAAGAAAGCGCTCCCAAAGAAGCGCTGGCCGCATATCAAAAAGCGGCAGAACTCAATCCAGCCGATGCTGAGGCCGTTCTAGGCGCAGGAAAAATGATGGAAAACCAGGGTGACCTGCCAGGCGCCGAGAAACAATATCTTGCTGCGGTACAGATGGGCAGCAATGGCGGCGTGGAACGTCTCATCAGCCTCTACCTGAGACAACAGCGCCTGCCGGAGGCCGAAACCTGGCTGCGAAAGTATCTTGCAGCTAACCCGCGGAACGCAGCCGGCCAGGCGCAGCTTGCCCGCATTCTAGTGGCTGAAGGCAAAACCCAGGACGCAATCGCAGCGCTGGAGGCAGTCAACACCGCCTCTCCCGACCCGGCAGTAAGCCGCGAGCTGGCTTCCCTGTATCTGGAAGGCAAACAGTACGACGCGGCAGCCAGGCTCCTGCAGGATCTGGTTCAGAAAAATCCCGCGGATGGGCAACTCCACTGCAATCTGGGTACCGCTCTCGTGCACCAGCACAAGTATCCGGAAGCGGAGGCGGAGTTCCTGCAAGGCCTTAAGATCAATCCTCGCCAGGATGATGCCTACTGGGAATTGGCCTACGCGGCCCAGCAGAACAAGCACTATGAATTGGCCATCCGCGTCCTGGACGCGCGCGCGCAGCGCTTGCCCGAGACCGCTACCACTTACTGGATTCGCGCCGTATCCTATGACAGCCTGGGAGTATTCAAGCCGGCAGCGCAGAATTACAAGCTATTTTTGGCCGCCGATGCGGGAAAACTGCCGGATGAGGAATTCAAAGCGCGGCACAGATTAAAGGCCATCGAGCATTAGCCTCCAAACCCTATGAAAAAACTGATCGTCATCTCGACCTTTTTCATCCTGGCGCTTGCTGCTGTCGCCCTCCAGAGAAACATTGAAGGCCTGAAGGAGGAGGCCGAACATGCTGCAGGCGGGCGTCAAGCCAAGCTCTGCTCGGAGTTGGCGGAACAATTAGTCGGCATTGCCGACCAGCAATTCACCCAAGGCAGCTCGGAGCAGGCCCAGGCCACCGTCCAGGACGTCCTGAAATATGCGCAGTTGGCGCGCGATGCGGCGGTCAGGAGCCGTGACAACATGAAGCAAACCGAAATCCGGTTGCGGCAAACGCAGCGCCACCTGGAAGCCGTAAGACGTACCCTGCCGGTCGATGACCGGGCTCCACTGGACGCGGTCGAGAAAAAAGTTGAGCAATTCCGCTCGGATTTGCTGGAGGCGATGTTCTCGCCCAGGAAAAAGGAAAAGACATGAAGCAGGCCAAAAAAGTCCTTCTCGTAGTTCTGCTGCTCACCATGGTTGCCGCCGCCAGAAGGCGCGATCCCCTCACGGACGCTGAGTCAGACCAGTTGCGCGAAGTGGCCATGGAGCCCGGCAAAAGGGTAAAGCTTTACATTAAGTTTGCTGAGGTCCGGCTGCTGGCCATCGATCAGCTCCGCTCCGACCCCAAAGCCGCCGAAGGTCGCGGGAAGAAGATCCATGACCTGCTGGAAGACTTCACCGCCATTCTCGACGAGATCAATGACAATCTAGATACTTACCAGGGACGTCCGCTCAGTAAAGATGATCGCAAGGAGTTTCACAAAGGACTCAAGGAAGTGATTGAGGCCGGAGACAAATTCGACTTGAAGCTCCGGGCTCTCAAGTCCGCTACAGAAACCGATCCTCAAACTAAAAAAGAACTCGTGGACTTCCAGTTTGTCCTCCAGGACGCCGTGGAAGCCCTAAGATCCAGCGCAGACATGGCGCGCGAATATATGAGCGACAAGGACGATGACTCCAGCAAGAAGCACAAATAGCAATCGGAAATGTGCCGTTTAGGGGCGGGCGCGACGAGTCGCGGGAGACCGCAGGGAGGCGCGGGAGAAGGAACAGTGCTTTAGCGTTGAAAACGTTTCATGTATAAACCGCCAATCACAGGGCATAGTGCGTTAAATGGCAAACAAGCCGACGGAACAGAAAGCAAAGCATTTTTTCGAGAATTTACTGCGCCATGATCTCTTGGTTTAGTCATAACCGCCGCTGGCGACTAACGTTTTGGGTTTTGCTAATTGCCAGTTGCTAGTTGCTAATGCCATTTGCTGTCAGCGGATAATTAAAATTCCCGTGGTAACGTTAAGCACAGTGAACCCGAAACTCATCGAGCTTTTCGAGCACGCATATCGTGAGGTTCGCCCTCGCGCGCCCCTGCCAGACTTCAAGATTCAGTTCTTCCCGTTCGCCAATCTCAACAACACCATCCGCTTGCGCCAGGGGCGAATTTTCGTGCGGATATCAGACCTGCTTGAGGGTGCGCCTGAGCCCGTTCTCCATGCCATCTTTCACATTTTGCTTGCCAAGCTCTACCGCAAAGAAATTGATGCGCAGCATGCCACACGCTTCCGCAAGTTCAGCGGCAGCCAGAGCGTCGCCGCCCAGACTCACCTGATCCGGCAGATGCGCGGGCGCAAGCGGCTCCACGGGCCTAAAGGCTTGCACTACGATCTGGAGCAGATTTTTGATGACTTGAACACCCGATTTTTCCACGGCCTCATGGCCCGACCGCAGCTCACCTGGAGCGGCAACCACTCCCGCCGCCGTCTGGGCCACTATGACCCGGCCCACAACACCATCGTGATCAGCCGGGTCTTCGATGGCCCGGAAGCGCCCCGCTGCGCCGTCGAGTATCTCCTCTACCACGAGATGCTGCACCTGCGTCATCCAGTCAAGCTGCGCGGCAGCCGCAGATGCGTCCATCCGGCAGCATTTCAGGAAGAAGAGAAACTGTTTCCGCACCTGGAAGAAGCTAAAAGCTACCTGAAGCGACTCTAAACAATAGCAATCAGCAGCACCCGCAGAATGCTCTCTATTGACTGTTCGACAAGTCATTTGGAATCAGTAAGGGCACTTGCTACATCGAGGCATTGGATGTTTCTTCCGATCTCGCGCGATCACCCGATCACGGCGATCACCCGATTGCGTACACGACCAAAATGCCAGGAAGCAGTCAGTGGTTTTTATGAACTGCGCCCCGAGCGCAGCGACCTTCGCTGATTGCTTCATCCTGCCCGCCCCAACGCAGTTGTCCTCTCGCTGAATGCCGCCAGCTGATCAGACGTCGCCCGCACCCGATACAACGCCATCGAACTGGTCGCCAGCCGCAGTTTGTAGCCTTGCTCGCCGGTCATGTAATCGCAGTCCAGACCGGAGGCTAGCGATTGCCGCGTAACTTCATAGATCAGCGTCATGGCCGGCGAGAGCCTGGCAAACCTGGCGTCGAAGAAGCAGGTATAGAACCTGCGAATAGTCTCCTCGGGAAAGGTAACCAGCGCAGCCGCCAGCTCAGGACCGGACTCCAGCGTAAAGATTTCAACCCGCCTCGGCGTCAGCCGCCCCGCCTCTACCATAAACTCCACCCGTAGCGGATCATGGAATAAGCTCGCGGGATCGTATTGCGCCTTTTTCTGGTAGATGGTGCGCACTAGAGATGAATTCTCCCCCGTATGTACCTTCACTTGAAATCCCTGCCGTTGGAAGCGGCGGAGATTGCGTCCCAGGCGGTTGTGCCTTGCGCCAAATTCCTCAGCCGGGATTTGTGCCCGGTTCACCGAGGGTGCAGCCGTGAACGGGAGTAACTCTAAATCGTCGAGGACGGCGTTCCGGTCGCATGCGCGCACGGCTAAGACTTCCAACGGCGCTGCCGTCTGCGCCAGAGTAGCCAGAGCGCAGCGCAGGACTTCCTGGTCCCCGGTATGCAGAAAGCCGCGATAGTCAAACATCTCCTCCCCCAGCAGCCGCAACGTCCTGTCGCATCGCCGCAGCGCAGCCGGAATAATGGCCGCGCCATAAGAGGCTTGTGCCGAAATCACGAATGGCTCTTCACGCGCGCTGAATTTTCGCGCCGCCAGCAGGTTCCAGCCGAAATCCTGGAAGATCGTTCCCTGCCCCTCTGTGCGCACGGATGTCCACAGAGGGCGAAGCTGTTCAAGTTCCCGAGGAGAAGTATGAATCCGGATGCGAAGCATGGGCCCGCTAGCTTAGACGCAGCGAGAGCTGCTGGGGATGGCACAAGAATCTGCTGATCGCGGTGATCGAGTGATAATGAAATTCTCAGCGCTGTGCTCATTAGTTTCTGGTTTTTCGATGACCCGATGCACCGATGACCCGGTACCCGACTTCTTCCAGCTCTTTCCGAATTCGCGTGCATTCGCGCAAATTCGCGGCTAAGAGGTTCTCGGGGTTGGTTGGCTAATTGCTAATTGCTAACTGCCAATTGCTGTTCTTTTTTCAACTTGTTGACTGCGCCCCAACCCATGGGTAAAATCCTAATTGAAATTGAAATTGAAATTCATTTTCAAAATCAGCCATGCTCCAAGCCCTGATTGTCACCCTCCGGGAAGGGGTTGAAGCCGCCCTGATCGTCGGCATCACCCTGGCTTATCTCACCAAGATTGGCCGCCCCGATCTGCGCAAAACCGCCTACGCCGGCTTGGTAGCTGCCTTCCTGGGCAGCATTGCCGGAGCCGTTGTCCTCTCCCGCTTTCCCGAATTTAACGAAGATAAGTTCGAAGGCTGGGTCATGCTCGTGGCCGCCGTCTTTGTCGTGAGCATGGTGGTCTTCATGATGCGGGCCGGCCGCAAGATGAAGGGAGAGATTGAGGCCAAACTGACCTCCCTCACCCGGACGGGATCCACCTGGGGCGTCTTCGCCTTTGTCTTCCTCATGGTCTTTCGTGAAGGCGTAGAGACCGTATTGATCCTTAAAGGCGTTTCGCTCGACTCGAGCGACCTGATGAGCTTTATCGGCACCCTCCTTGGGGTGGCGCTGGCGGTAGTGTTTGGTGTGATGTTCGTCAAGGGCAGCGTCCGCATCAACCTGCAAAAGTTCTTCCGCGTGACCAGCGTGATTCTCTGCTTTATAGCGTTTGAGCTGGTGGTCTCAGGTCTGCACGAGCTTTCGGAAAGCGGCGTGATCCAGTCCAGCAAACAGGAAATGGCCTTGATAGGCCCAATCGTCCGCAATAATTTCTTCTTTCCCGTTACCATTCTCGCCCTGGCCGCGCTCATGGTTCTTCTCGAGTATCGCCGCCGGAAGCCGGAAGCCGTGGTCGCCGCAGCCAGCAAAGCCGAAGAACGCAAGCTGCAATGGACCTCGCGCCGCGAGCGCCTCTGGGCCGGCCTCGTTTGCGGCACCGCCTTTCTCTTCATCATTATGATCACGGCGGAATTTATCTATACCAAGAGCGCCTCGGCGCTCTCGCCGGCCACTGAGGTCACATTCGTGAACGGCAAAGTCAGCATCCCTGCCTCCGCTGTGGCCTATGGCGATCTGTACCGCTACCAGGCCAATGTAGACGGCACAGAAATCCGCTTCCTGCTCTACCGCAAGCCCAATGGCGAGGTAGTCGCCGTCTATGACGCCTGCTCCATCTGCGGCGCAGTTGGCTTCTACAAGGGTGGCAGCGAGATTATTTGCAAGAACTGTTCTGCCCCCATCAATGCGCAGAGCCTGGGCCAGGCCGGCGGCTGCAATCCCATTCCTCTGAAATCAACGGTCGTCGGCGATACGATTGTGATTACCAATACCGATCTTTCCCAGGAGGCCGCACAGTTCTCCAAGTGAGCCCTAATGTTTGCCCGTCTCTTATTTGAGTCCTTCCGGCGTCAGCAGAGGCGCAAAGCGTTTGCGCTACTGGCCATCGCCCTGGGCATGAGCATTACCACCGCCATGATCGCCGTGGCCACCGATGTTGGCGACAAGATGAACCAGGAACTGCGCACCCAGAGCGCCAACCTGCTCATCACGCCGGTTCAGGATAGCCTGGATGTAAACATCGGTGGCGTGAATCTCAAGCCCGCCAGTGAAGGCGCTTACATTCGCGAATCCGATCTGCCCAAAATGAAGGACATCTTCTGGGGACACAATATTCTCGGCTTTGCTCCCTTTCTCTCCGAGCAGCAGAGCTTCGTCCTAAATCCTCACGTCACGGCTGAGTCGGGAGATGTACACGTCGGTAGCTTGGTCACTGCTGATTTGATCGGCACTTACTTCTCGCAAGAACTGAAAACCCGCAACGAGAGTTTTGTTACCGGCGTGCAAACCGTGAATAAGTTCTGGCAAGTGCAAGGCCAATGGCCCGCGGACGATAGCACAAATGCCCTGGCAGGAAGCAGCTTTGCCGCTAAAGCCAATCTCCATCCTGGAGACACCATTGCGGTTGGTGGCCGGACCCTCACCATAACTGGAATTCTTACCACCGGCGGCCCGGAGGATGAAGCTATAGTTGCTCCGTTGCACCTGGTGCAGCAGCTTCTCGGCCACCCGGATCAGGTCCGCAGAGTGGTGGTAAGCGCCCTGACCAAGCCGGAAGATGATTTTGCCCGGCGTGATCCCAGAAGCATGTCGCCCACGATGTTTGAGCGCTGGTCTTGCTCGCCTTACGCCAACTCCATCGCCTTTCAGATTCACGATGCTCTGCCCAACGTTCAAGTGGAGCAGATACGCCAGGTGGAACAAAACCAGGGCAGGGTGCTGGCGCGCATCTCCGGGCTCCTGCTGTTGCTCACCATTGCGGCCCTGGTAGCCGCGGGGCTGGCGGTCTCCGCCGTCATGGCAGCCACCATCATCGAACGCCGCCACGAAGTTGGGTTGATGAAGTCGCTGGGCGCGGGCAATGGCGCGGTTGCCTCCCTCTTCCTTACTGAGGCGGGGCTTCTGGCCCTGGCCGGCGGCTTCGCTGGATTCGCCATAGGCGTTGTGCTGGCGCACCGCATTGGGCAAAGTATTTTTGGCTCGTCCATCACCGTGCATCCCGTAGTCTTGGCCATCGTGGTCTTTGCCGCGTTGGTGGTTGCTCTTGCTGGCAGCACCGGGGCCGTACGCAAGGCCATGCGCTTTGATCCGGCCTTGGTGTTGCGCGGTGACGCATGAAGCGCGCCGCGCTTCTTCTCCGCCTCATGCTGAAAGCCGTATGGGTGCGCAAAGACCGTGCCCTGACTGCTTTGACCTCCATCGCCGTGGTAGCCACCATGGCCACTGTAGCCCTCACCGTCTATTCCGATCTGGAAGGCAAGTTCAGCCGCGAGTTTCGCAGCTTTGGCGCGAATGTGATTGTGAGCGCACGCGGCGCAAGCCTGAGCGCCGATGACCCAGCGCTGATGAAGACACTGGCGCTGATTAAATCAACCGCCGGAAACAAGACCGAAGTTGTTCCCGTGGGTTACGCCATTGCGCAAGGGCCAGCCGGTTCGCCGGTAGTGATCGGCGGGACTGACTTGCCGGCCTTCAAAGAACTGAACGCATGGTGGTCGCTTGACCCGGTTGCCAATTCCGGCGGAGAAGCCTTAGTCGGCTTCAGGGCGGCGGCAGCGCTTTCGCCAAAGGGTGAGCCATTCCAGCTTACTTACAATGGCAAGACTATCTCCGTCCAAGTGGCGGCCATCTTTCATTCCGGCTCAGAAGATGACAGCCGGATTTACCTCAACCTGCCGCAGTTTTCCGCTCTCACCGGCATGCAGCCCAATACGGCGCAGCTTCGCCTCACTGGCTCGGCCAAAGAAATCGAGCAGCAGGTTGCCCGGCTCAGCGCTTCCCTGCCCCAGGCTGAAGTCAAGCCGGTGCGGCAAATCACGGCCGTGCAAGCCGCCGTGCTGGGCAAAACCCGCTCCATCGTCCTGGCGGCCTCAACCGTTGTCGTGGTGCTGATTGTCGTCTGCATGGTCACCACGCTTACCGGCTCAGTGCTGGAGCGGCGTAAGGATTTCGCTGTCATGAAGGCCCTTGGCGCCTCCAACAGCACGGTCAACCTGTTGTTCGCCGGCGAGGCCGCGCTTACCAGCTTGCTGGGCGCTATCATCGGCTTCATCGTCGGATCGGGAATTGCGCTCTGGATCGGTGAAGCCAATTTCGGCGCGGCCATCACGCCCCGGCCGCTACTGCTGCTTCCGGTCATCCTGGGGAGCATTTTTCTGGCCCTCCTTGCCTCCACCGCTCCCCTCAGAATTTTGCGGAGAATCCAGCCTGCAGGTATTCTGAGAGGAGAATAGAATAAACGTCCCATGGCCATTGACCTGAAGAACGTGACCCGCATCTACCGCGCCAATGCCGAGGTGCGAGCGCTGGATGACGTCTCGCTCTCCGTCCCTCCCGGTGAATGGCTGTCCATCATGGGCCCCTCCGGTTCCGGCAAATCCACCCTGGTGAACCTGATCGGCTGTCTGGACCAGCCCACTCAAGGCGAGGTCTGGATCGATGGCAGCAACATCGCCACCATGTCCGCCTCGGAACTGAACCGCTTCCGCTCGGAGAAGATTGGCTTCATCTTCCAGCAGTTCCACCTGATTCCCTACCTCACCGCGCTGGAAAACGTGATGCTGGCCCAGTACTTTCATAGCATGACGGATAAAAAAGAGGCCCTGGCCGCGCTCGAGCACATTGGGTTGGCTCACCGCGCCGGCCATCTTCCGGCACAGCTTTCCGGCGGCGAGCAGCAGCGCGTCTGCATTGCGCGCGCCCTGATCAACGATCCCAATATCATCCTGGCCGATGAGCCCACCGGAAACCTTGACGCCCAGAATGAAGAGCTTGTCTTACGCCAGTTGCGCCAGCTTCATGCCCAGGGCCGCACCATCATCATGGTCACGCACGATCCCGTCGTCGCCCGTATGGCGGACCGCCGCCTGGAGCTGCACCATGGCCGCATTGCCTCCCAGGAAACCTTTACCATGTCCGACGAAGAACAGTTCGATGAACTCCTGGAAGAGCTTTGGGTGCTGGCGGAAAACGGCGAACCGGCCGAATTGGGCCGCGTGGAAGTGGATGGCGCGCTGCCCACGCGTCTTGCCCTGGAACGCATGCAGGAAGTGGGGCTGGTGGAGATGGAAGAGCACACCAGCGAGCCCCATACCCATAAACAGGTATTCAACCGCTGTCATGACGCGTTGCGTCCCAGCAGTGACTTCCCCGGCCACGGTGACCAGATGATCTTCTTCACTGAAAAAGGCCGCAAGCGCGCTGAAGACATCATCCGCCGCCACCGCCTGGCCGAACGCCTCTTTGTGCATACCTTCCACGTGCAGGATGAGCATGAAGTAGCCGAACAAGCCTGCAGGTTCGAGCACATCCTTTCACCCGAGGCCACAGACAGCATCTGCTCCTTCCTGGGCCACCCCCGCACCTGCCCCCACGGCAGCCCCATCCCGGCAGGCGAATGCTGTACAGGAAGCAAGCACGCAGCAGCCACCGCGCAGCATTCAACCAACCAAACAGCAATCGGAACAACCAAATCTTCCTGATGCCGGATGTCTGAAAACTAACCAGATAAACAAAAAATTGCGTCTGTCATGCTGAGCAAGCGCGCCAGCGCGCGTCGAAGCATCCCGAGAATGTCAAAGCATCCATGCAGCGTCAGGGCATTCTCACAGGATGTTCTTGAGAATGGACGGCTGCTTAAATCATCACTTTAACTAAAACCAACACTCGGTCTTCTCGCTTGTCCATTAAGTCCACTGCGTCCAGTACGTCCACTCAGTCCACCGATTGCACTGGCTTTTGATCTTCGATTACCAACTCACCAACTTACCCAGTTACCAACTTTTTGCTCGAGCTTGTATGATTATCACTGGGTCTTCTAATGGATCCAACGCCGAAAAGCCGGGCCCGTAGCTCAGATGGATAGAGCATCTGCCTTCGAAGCAGAGGGTCGCGTGTTCGAGCCACGCCGGGCCCGCCAGAAAATCCAATCACTTTCAGAGTTTTTCAATTTTGGCCCGCCGCGGCGGGGCAATTTTGGCAATCTGCCGCCTGTCGCAGCTTATTCAATCCGGTCGAAACCGCCGGCAGAACTCTTCCCTGCTGAAAGTCCGCCGTGGCGGATAACCTGTACCCTGGTTTTTCTTTCCTCCCGCTTTTCCTCGCGGTTGTTCTTGACCTGCTCACTTTCCTCTGCGTCCTCTGTTCCTCTGTGTTTCAGAGGTTTTGCTCTGATGGCAATCTGCCGCCTGTCGCAGCTTATTCAATCCGGTTCCATACCGCCGGCAGAACTCTTCCCTGCTGAAAGTCCGCCGTGGCGGGTAACCTGCCTCCGCCTACCATTCCATAGAATCAACAGGTTGGTCTGACTGAATCGTGAGTTGAAACGAGAAACTGGCGTCGGCCACATTCCACACGCCGTCGCTGTTGGACGTCATTACGCGAAAGCGGTAGCTTCCCGGTGGAATGTTGGTGTAGTAGGCGGCGCGCCGGGTTCCCACATCGACCCAATCCTCATCGAACCCCTCCAGTTTGTACTTGAATTTCACCCTCTCCGGCATGGTAAAGCTGGGCGCGGTGTAATGAAATTCCAATTCGCCTTTGTGCGCAGTCTGGGCAATGGGCTGGTTAATCTCCACCTGCTTGCGGTCAATCAAGACCTGCTCAATCACCACTCCTGGCATCAGATTGTCGGCGCGAATGTGGTCGGGATCAATCACTACGATACCGGAGAAGGTAGGAACCCACAGTTTGCCGTCCGCGGCTTTGCAGACGTTCGGCATTGTGCCGCTGGCGACCCCAGCTCGCATGCCATCCGCGCGGCCATATCCGGTGGAGCTCACAGAGGTAGTTTTTCCGTCCGCGACATCCTCCAACTGTTTCTTGTTGACGCGGGAAATGCCCTTTTGCCCGCTCAACCACATGTTCCCATGGGCGTCTTCCTGAATGTCCATAATGTGGTCTTCGAACAGTCCCTGCCTCGCGGTAACTACGGTAAAGTGGCCGTCTTTCATGCGATTGAGGCCGGCGCCCATCGTCCCGATCCACAACACTCCCTGCGCGTCGGCATAGAACGCGCGCGGAGAGTCTGAAGACATGCCATCTTTGCTGGAATAGGTCTTGAACATCCCACCTTTGAATTGGGTCAATCCGCTGTTGCCGCCGATCCAGAGATTGCCCTCCCTATCTACGCCCAGCATGCGTATCATCTGGCTGGGCAAGCCTTCATTCAGGCTGTACGAGGTGAGCTTCTCATGCTGAAAGCGGTTCAGGCCATCATTCGTGCCGATCCACACGTTCCCTTCTTTGTCCTCCGCCAGGCACCAGACCTGGTCGTTGGCCAGCCCGTCACGCCGGGTGTACATCGTCAGATGGTCATTCTTGAGGCGGCCCAGCCCACTTCCACTCGTGCCAATCCACAGGCTGCCATCGCGGCTCTCAAGCACGGCGGTCACACGGTTGTTGAGCAGCTTGTCGGTATAGGTGGTGAATTTTCCATGGTCGAATTCACTCAACCCGCCATCGGTGCCCACCCAGATGGAACCATCTTTGCGTTGCCAGACCGAGTACACCGAGTCCCCGGAGAGGCCCTCCTGGGTGGTATAGGTCAGGAATTTGCCGTCGCGGAAGCGGTTGAGCGCGCTCGTGCTGTCCACCCCTGCCCACAGGTTGCCCTCGCGGTCTTCGAAGATTCCGAAGACATTGTTTTGCGGCAATCCATCCTTCATGGTGTAGGCAGAGAACTGGTTTTCCGTCAGCCGGTTGAGCCCGCCGACCGTGCCAATCCACACGTTCCCATCGCGATCCTGGAGAATGGAGTGGACGTAGTCATTGGAGAGTCCCTCATGGGTGGTAAAAACAGTCTGGCGGCCATCCAAGACTCGCACCACACCGCCGCCGAACAAACCAATCCACACGCTGCCGTCTCCGCTCTCCTCAATGGCCGTAACCGGCTTTTGGTCTTTTTCACTGCCCGGGAGGTTCAGAAGGAAACGCGTAAATTTCCCATCCTTGAACCGGTCGATCGCGATTTCCGAACCCACCCAGAGGATTCCGCTTCTGTCTTCGTGAACGATCCTGATGCTGTTGCTGGTAAGTCCATCTCCCGAACCATAAATGGTGAACTTGCCGTTCTGCAGGCGATCCAGGCCCAGATCTGTGGCAATCCATAAGCTGCCATCGTGTCCTTCAATGATGGAACGGATGGTATTGTCCGATAGGCCTTCATTCGTGGTGTAGATGGTGAAGATTCCGTTCTTCAGATGCACCAGGCCGCGGCCATTCGTGCCCACCCACAGGCTTCCGTCCTTGCCTGCGTAAAGCGCCTTTACCCCGATCCCGGCAGCCTGCTTCATGCCCGGCGCAGTCTGCTCGTCGAAGAACGTAAACGTAATTCCATCGAACCGGAACAAGCCGCTAAACGTCCCGACCCACAGATAGCCGTCGCCGGTTTGCGCCATCACCATGCTGTTGCCGTTAGGCAGGCCATTGTCGGCGCCCCAGACTGTATGGATGTATTGAGTGATTGCTTTGTGCGGATCAAGAGCCTCGGCAACACTAGCAAACGAAAACAGTCCTGCCAGAATGAGCAGGACCGACCAATGGACACAACTATAGAACGTCTTCACACCAACTCCTCATACCCTAAGAAAAAAGTCGTTGGCTAACCATAAATCATTTGGCGGATAGGCCGTGCATTACTTCCGTACCACGGTTTTTTTGCAGTTCATCCCGACGCTAACGCCGTAGGCGTGGCACAAAATGTTGGCGGATTGGGAAACCCAGTGATACCCGGGATCGCCTCATCGGAGCCATTTCCGCTCCCCGGCGATAACCTTCCCCCATGTCATCCAATCAAAGCGTAGTCCGGGCGACGTCAGGAGCCCGGCAAAGTTGAAGGATCCCGAGAACCTATCCCTTGCCATGCTGCATCAAGGCGTTCTCACAAGATTGTTAAAACCCTTGCACCGGAGTTTCTGGGGAGGGCGCGACTTGAACGCATAGCTTCGGCGGGACCCTGAGCTTGCAAAGGGGACCGAGAGGCTGTGAAGATTCTAGCCTGCCCTCGAGGCTACCTTGCGAAGCCGAAGGATGCCGAATCAGCCGCCAACGAACTCACTTTCCCTGCGCCGGAGAGCCATCCCTGAACGAATTCGAAAGGCGGCCATTCAAGGGAGCCCCACAACGTGGCTTATCGAAGAATTCAGAATGCGGACGCCTCAATCACTCCAGCCCGCAAAGCGGGCGGAACTTTTTAGCCCAGCGCGTAAGCGCTGGGAAAAGAAGAGACGAGAGTGAGCCCCGGAGCGGCGCCACAAGAAGTCAAGTAAACAACTAAGCTGCAAACCTGAAGAAAGATGGAGACCTGGCAGCTTTACTGCCGCGTCTGCCGTCAATGCGATTTCACCAGACTGAAAACGAACACAAATAAGGCCACCACAACACCAACGATCACAAAGCTTTCGAATCTTGGAAGCGGGTAATGACGAGCAAGCCACCACTTAACCACGTCCCAAAGTACAATTCCCACAACTACAAACAAAACAGATTGCCATCCAGATCTGTCCTCGACTGACCGTTTTCCGGCGGCATACGCAGTTAGAAAGTTCTTCGCCATACGATGCTCCCCAAGACCGTCGCACTATTGGGCGGGCAATAGTATCGAGAATAGAGCACGCTCAACCTGCGTGGCACAGCGCACAATCATGGCGAGGGACAGGTTCTCGGGATCCTTCAACTTTGCAGGACCCAATTGTCATCTGGTTTATCTGTGAAAATCAGTTGATCATTGTCATCAGTGGTAAGGTTTTTGAGGTTTTCGTTTCCATGCCGGCGACAGATTCCCAGGATTGCGAAACTGCACGCGGACTGAATGCCCGCCGCGGCGGGCTGATTGCTGAGAGCCAAGCCTTGTGTTGACATTCTACCCGAGAGAATGCATACTCATGTCGAATGCCGACCCGAGACGAGAAAGACCGCATCGCATTGCTGCAGGGCACGCTGGATTTGCTGATTTTGCGCACGCTGCTTTTTGGCCGCCAGCACGGCCAGGGTATTGCGCGCGCCATCCAGCTCCTTTCCGGGGACGAGTTGTTGGTGGATCACGGTTCTCTCTACCCTGCCCTGCAACGATTGGAAACCCGTGGCTGGATTCGCGCCGAATGGGGCACCAGCGACAACAATCGCAAGGCCCGCTTCTACCTCCTCACCAGGGCAGGACGAAAACAGTTGGTCCATGAAACCGGCCAGTGGCGGCGCCTGGCAGCGGCCATCGGACGCGTCCTCGGACCCGGTGAAGTGGAGGGGTGAATCATGTTTTGGCGCAAGCGCAGGCAGAGCGACTTTGATGACGAGATTCAGGCGCATCTGGCGCTGGAAGTGGCGCGGCTTCAGGGCGAAGGCATGACTCCCACAGAGGCGGAAGCGGCCGCCAGACGGGCCTTCGGCAATGTGGCTTCAGCCCAGGAGCATTTTTACGAATCCAGCCGTTGGTTGTGGCTGGAACACATCAAACGCGACCTTTTCTACGCAGTGCGCGTTTTGTTACGCAGCCCGGGATTTACGGCTGTCGCCGTCATTACGCTCGCGCTCGGCGTCGGCGCCAATGCGGCGATTTTCAGTTTTGTGAATGCCGTATTACTCAAGCCTCTCCCCTATCCACATCCGGAGCAAATCGTCAGCTTGTGGGAAAAGCGTCCGGATGGAGGCAGCAACCCCATTTCCACTCTGAACTTCCTCGATTGGCAGCGGCAGAATCGCTGTTTTCAATTTCTCTCAGCCATCGCCTGGGACAAGGTGACCTTGACCGGCTCGGGCAGCCCCGAGGAGCTGAATGTTCACAGGGTCTCGGCATCGTATTTCAAGGTGCTTGGCGTGGACGCGACGCTGGGACGCACCTTTGCCGCAAGCGAAGACGAGGTTGGCAACGATCGGGAAGTAGTGCTCTCGAACCGTATTTGGCGGAGCCGGTTTGCCGGCGATCCTAAAGTTCTCGGCCGCAAGATCACGTTGGATGCAAAAAATTACACCATCATCGGCGTGCTTCCGGCGGAAAGTGAGTTTGACCGGACCTGGGGCGTAATGTGGCTGCCTCTCGCTTTCACACCCGCGAACATGTCACGCAATTATCACTGGCTTTATGCCACGGCTCGCCTTGAGCCCGGCGTCACTCTAAAGCAGGCCCGCGACCAGATGGACGCGATTGGAGCGCGCATTGCTGCCCTGTACCCGGAATCGAACAAGGATATGGGCGTAACCGTTGACCCTTACATCGATCAGGTGGTTCAGCCGGACCTCCGCCGCTCGCTTTGGGTGTTGCTGGCAGCGGTGGGAGCCGTGCTGCTGATCGCGTGCGCCAATCTTGCCAATCTAACCCTGGCGCGGGGTACAGGCCGCGAACGCGAGATGGCCATTCGTTCCGCATTGGGCGCGCGCCGTCTGCGTCTGATCCGGCAGTTGCTTACGGAAAACATATTTCTCGGAATCCTCGGTGGCATGGCGGGCCTCGCGCTGGGCAATGTATTCATGCACGGAATGAAAGTGTGGTTGCCGCCTGACATGCTGCCACCGCAAGCAAACGTCCGCATGGACTATGGCGTGTTGCTTTTCACCATGGTTCTCGCAAGCCTTACGGGAATCGTTTTCGGTCTGGCGCCGGCGCTTAGCGGCACGCGGCCTGACCTTGCTAGATCGCTCAAGGAATCAGGGCGAACCACTGCCGGGCTCACGCCGCAGCGGATGAGAACAGCCTTGGTGGTTGCCGAAGTGGCGCTGTCATTTATATTGCTCGCGGGCGCCGGCCTGCTGATCCGAAGCTTCAACAGGCTTGCAAGCCTCAACCCGGGCGTAGATACAACCAATGTCCTTGCCATGGATCTTCCGATGCCGCTGACGGAATTCACCAACAGCACGACGCTGACGAACTATCTTAGAGAAATCACCGAGCAGGTCAGAGTCGTGCCCGGAGTGCGCTCCGCCGCGATCACGGATAAACCGCCGATGGAAGGCTTTGCCAACGGCGCGCCCTTCCTGATCGAGGGGCGGGATTCTTCATCCTACTCGCGGCGCCCTGTCTGTGGGTTCAAGGTGGTCGGGCCGTCATATTTTGATACGGTTGGGATGACATTGTTGAAGGGGCGCAGCCTTGACGAGAACGATGTTGCTGCTGCCGTGCCTGTTACCGTGATCAATGAAACAATGGCGAAGACTTACTTCAAAGGCGAAGATCCCATCGGTAAGCGCATCTTGATTCGGCAGCACGTGTTTGGGAAGCCTGGTCGCGGCCCGGATATCCCTTGGCAGGTCGTCGGTGTGGTAAAGGACGAGAAAGTTGGCGGGAAAGGTGGTGGCTTTAGCCTCGACGAGGAGATTCCCGTCGTCTACGTCACGTTCTATCAAAATCCCGGCGCTGGCAATAGCCTGGTAATTCGTGCCGCCATGAATCCGTTGCTCTTAAGCGGATCAATCGAACAGGCAATCTGGAAAGTGAACAATAACCAGGCCGTGGCGAACATTGAAACCCTGGAAGAAATCAAGTCAGAATCGGTAGCGCCGGCCCGGCTTCGCACTGCGCTGCTGGCCATCTTCGCCGGCATTGCGCTTTTGCTGGCTGCCGTCGGGATCTACGGCGTTGTCTCCTGTTCCGTGGCGCAAAGAGTGCGTGAAATGGCCATTCGCCTGGCCCTTGGCGCACCGCCGGGCGATCTGCTGAAGCTTGTGATGGGAAAAACCATGCTCATCGTCCTGTTTGGACTCGCTCTAGGTGGGGGCGCGGCATTTGCGCTTACGCGCGTATTGGCGAGCTTGCTCTACGATACAAGCCCGACGGATCGGGTGACGTGGGTCGTCGCTGGGGCGTTGCTCGCGGCGGTGGCGCTCTTGGCCTGCTATCTTCCAGCCCGGCGCGTGACCAAGGTGGACCCCCTGACGATTCTGCGCTTTGAGTAAATGATGGCCCCCTCGTGGGAATCACAGCCAACGATGAAAAGAATGTGGTGCAGCAACGGATAACTGCTAATGCCTCTCCACACTGAAAACAAAGGGTCTTATTGACCTCGTTCGCCGCGAACGAAGTTGTTGGTGTCGAGAGTTTTCGCTCTTGACTTTCAATTACAAATGACCCGATTACTCAATTACCAATGGTCATCAGGTTTTATCCGCTAAAACCGCTTGATTAGGTCTTGGTTTTGCTAAATACCAAATACTAACTACTAAATACTGGACTCTTCCCATCTCTTCCCTGTTCCCTGCTGAACGTCCACCGTGGCGAGTAACCTAAGGCCGGGTACTGACTACAGTGATCGTGTTGCTATTGGAGCTATTGAAATAGATTCGCTGGTGAATCAGATCAATTGCAGAGCCAAATGCCTGTGGCGGAACGGGCAGCGTTTGGACAATCTTCTGGGTATTGCCGTCGATAACGTCGATTACATTGTCAAAAAGGGCAGCAACCGAGATATGATTGGTGAATGGATCCACCTCAACCGGGGCCGGTCCCTGGCCGGTCGGAATCGTACCGGTTACTGTATTGGTGTTGGTGTCTATCACGGAAAGTGTCGCGTCAAACTGGTTGGAAGCATAGGCTACATGCCGCAGGAAATCGACTGCGACTGCGGTGGTAAACAATCCCGTGGAAATCTGTGCCAGTACTGTATCGTTGGTGCCGTCCAGGACCCATACAGAGCCAAAGAAATTCTGGAGGGGCACATAGATCCGGTTCGTGAAAATATCCACCGTCACCCGTTGTGGAGACGAGATGGAGATGGTGTTGGTGACGGCGCTGGTATTGCCGTCAATAATGGCAAGCTGGTTGGCAAAGAATTGGTTTACATAAATCTTGTTGGTCCTGATGTTCACCCGGATGTCATTCGGACCGGTCAGGGGAATAGAAGCAAGGATCTGTTTGGACCGCGAATCGATTACATAGACAAGGTTTCCGCGAATGTCCGAAACATACAACCTTGATGTGACCGGATTCACGGCTACTCCGGCCAACACAGCGGTTCCTTGCGGGCTCGCAGGTATTTGCATTGAGTCGACCACGCTGTTGGTCTCCTGGTCAATCACAAAGAGCTTGTCGTCAAAGCTGGCTGAATAGATCAACCGGGTCAGCGGGTTAACATCCAGCGCTTCCGGAAACTCTGTTGTAATACTCGCCACGATCGATTCGGCAAAGCACTGGCCGGCAAATACTAGGATTGAGAATGTGGTTACGAGCAATAGGCGTTGGCAGGACTTCATTTCAGTAAGACCTTTCTCCCCGTGCGCACTGCATTTCCTTGCGGACCAGTCATCGCCTGCGCTTCAGGTGTTTTGCTATTTGCAGGTGAGATGCTGCTGCATGTCATTCGAGATGCTGCAACAGATGCTCCACCAACTTCAAAAACACACTTAGAAAAAGGATTAAGGTTAAGGATTAGCATGAGGTTCAAAATGGTATTCTTGTGCGGGTTTGGCTTTGCTATTTATAGTTGCCAATGGCGAGAGTGATTTCTCTGATTGGCAAGCCACTGCCCAAGGAAGAGATTCAACAGGAGCTTTGCCGGCATATGGCTCTTGACTTTCAATTACCAAATTACCCGATTACTCGATTACCCAATTGTCATCTGGTCTATCCGTGAAAATCAGTGGATCACTGTCATCCGTGGTAAGGTTTTGGAAGTTTGTTTCCATTGCCGACGACAGCTTATTAGGATTGCAAAACGGCCCGCGGGCTGAGTGCTGATTGCTTCTAGTTCATTCACACCGCAACGCGATCAGCGGGTCCACGCGTACGGCGCGCCGTGCGGGAACCCAGGCCGCAGCCAGCGCCACCAACATCAATAACCCTGCAACTCCAAGCAGGGTTACGGGATCGTAGGCGCTCACCCCAAAGAGCAGGGTTGCCAGAAAACGTGCGAGTCCAACCGATCCCAGCAGCCCGAGGGCGATTCCAATCACCGTCAATTTCGCGGTTTGGCCGAGGACCATCCTTTGCACATCCCCACTCTGCGCGCCCACCGCCATCCGAATGCCAATCTCCTGGGTACGCTGGCTGACCGTATAACTTAAGACCCCAAAAATGCCTACCGCAGCCAGAGCAAGCGCAAGCAGCGCAAATACGCCTACCAGGTTTGTCGAAATACGCCGTTGCGAAACCGAATCCGACATGAGTTCATCCATGGTCATTACATGGCTGACCGGAAGCTTTGCGTCGACCTTGTGCACCACGCTGGTGATTGCGGCCACCAGCGCGTCAGGATCGGTGGTTGTGCGGATAACGAAGTTCGGAGTCCATCCTCCGCCGATATAAACATCAAATGTCGGGCTGGCATCAAGCCCAAATTGATGAACGTTACCCACAACTCCGACAATAGAGAACCAGCAGGGCTTGGGCGCCAGCGAGCACAAGTTGATGCGTTTGCCGATTGCATCGCCTGCCGGCCAATAGCGCTGCGCCATGGTCTCATTGATCAGGATGGTTATCTGCTTCCAGTCCTCCTCGGTCAAAAGACGCCCGGCGCGTAGCGGTATTCCCAGAGAAGCAAAATAAGAAAGACTGACCGCGCGAATCTGCGCAATGGGACGGGCTCCTGCCGCCACCGCGGGCTGGCCCTCGATGACGAACCTGGATGCTGAGCGAAGCTCCGTGCCCAGGGGCAGATCGCTAATTCCGCCAACCTCTTTCACGCCCGGCAAAGCCCGGATTTGCTCCGCAATCTGTTCGAACTCAAGCCCTTGCCGCCGTGTTAGTTGGGCCTGCTCGTCTACTGAAAGCCGGTTGGACTCTGCAAAAGAGAGATTCGCCTGCGGAACCTCCATGATGAGGACGTGGTCCGTTCGGAAGCCTGGATCGACCTCGATCAAATGCTTGAAGCTGCGCAAGAGCAGCCCGGCTCCCGCAAGCACTAGCAGCGCCATCCCCACCTCGGAAATCACCAGAGCGCTGTGCGTGCGATGACGGCCCCGCGCGCTCGTGCCCTTGCTTCCCTGCTTCAGCACTCCAACCAGATTCGTCTTTAGCGTCCGCAGTGCGGGCAAAAGGCCGCAGGCAAAAGCCACCACCACGCTCAACGTGAATGTAAATGCCAAAACCATGCCGCTCAGTCCGCCACTTGCCGGGACCGCGAGATCAGAAGGAATAAATCGGTTCAGTATTTTGAGTCCGGCAACGGCAATAGCCAGGCCCAGAACACTGCCTGAAAGCGAAAGCACCGCGCTCTCCGTAAGCAGTTGCCGGATCAGATGCCACGGATTCGCTCCCAATGCCGTGCGCACGGCAATCTCCCGCTCGCGCGCGGCATTCCGCACCAACAGCAGATTCACAACATTCGCGCAGGCAATCAGTAAGACGAGTCCGACAGCTCCGAACAGCACCAGCAATGTGCTGCGCAGCTTTGTTGCCGAAGGATCCTCAAGGCGTTGTACCTGTACCCCAAAACCCTTGTGTTCAGTCGGAAAGGCAATCAACTCCTGTTCATTGAACCGTGTAATCTCGTCGCGCGCCTGTGCGAGTGTGATCTTGGGCTTGAGCCGCCCGATCACCACGAAATCGTGGTGAACGTGCGAGGTGAGATCGTCATAATATTGGCCGATCGGGAGCCACAAATCCGCCCAGCGCAGAAAGTTGAACCCTGCCGGTAATACGCCGGCCACTATGTAGCGGCGATCATCCAGGATGATGGGGCGGCCGACGATATGAGGGTCCCCGCCAAAGCGGCTCTGCCACAGCCGGTGGCTCAGCATGACTACGGGCGCGCTGCCTGCCCTGTCTTCTTCAGGCAGAAACGAACGGCCCGCAACTGCCTGTGCGCCCAGCATGGGAAAGAGTGAGGCGCTCGCGTATCCGGCTTGAATTCGCTGTGGCTCGGCATCGCCGGTCAGATTGAATCCCGTGGAGATCTCCGCATAAGCGCCCATCTCGGAAAAACTCTTCGACCACGCGCGCCAATCGGCATAGTCTCCCGGCGACAATCCCGCTCGAGGATACGGCGGGTAAGTATTCCAGATCTCGACAAGCTTCTCCGGCTCCGGATAAGGCAGCGGCCTCAACAGCACTCGCTGGACCACGCTGAAGATGGCAGTGTTTGCGCCGATTCCCAGCGCGAGCGTGATTACCGCGACAAGGGTGAAACCAGGTGTCTTTTTGAGCGCGCGGATGGCATAACGTAAATCGTGCATGGTCCGTCCTGAACGTGAACAAACTCAACCAGAGATTCGCACAAGAATCCCGTTAATTAGACGTCGCACGGCCCTGATTGTACACTGGCTTTTCCGCTGCACGCATGATCTCAGGGCCCCTCTGGCAATAGAGTTCACAATATCCAGCAGCAGGCATCGAAGCGGCGGGAGAGGAATCGTCATCATGAGTAACGAGTCACAGAGCGCCAGCGGTCAGAAGACATCAATAGCCCCCATGCTCTCGGTTCGGAACGGGGCAAAGGCGGTCGAGTTCTACAAGGCGGCTTTCGGAGCCGGCGAATCGTTCCGCATCGATAACGAGAAAGGTGAGGTGGTCGCCCGGCTGTCGGTGGAAGGGGCCGAATTCTGGGTTGCCGACGAGTCTCCTGAGCACAAGAATTTCAGCCCCGAGACTCTGGGCGGCGGTACGGTGCGCATGGTGATGATCGTGAAAGATCCGGATGCCGCTTTTGCGCGGGCCGTCACCGCGGGAGCTACCGTCGTTCAGCCCGTCAGCAACGAGTACGGTTGGCGTTTAGGTCGAGTTGTCGATCCCTTCGGACACCACTGGGAAATCGGCAAGCCCTTGGCTGGCTCTTGAACTTTGGGGGGCGCTGCTATCTCGAGGACCCCTATAAAACGCAAAAGGGAGAGGCAGGTTCTCCTCTCCTTTCGCAGCTTTATTGCAGTCCAGTTAAGAAATCAGTCTCAGTACAAATGGAAATCCACCACAATATTCATGGCCACTGCCACCGCCTGGCCGTCTTTCTTTCCTGGCTCAAACATCCAGGTCCTCACTTTTTCCAGGGCCTTTTCATCCAATCCCATGCCCAGGCTGTGTAAGACCTTTAAACCTCGAGGCTTGCCGTCAGGCCCGATGATCGCATAAAGGGTTACCGTTCCCTGATACTTGGCTTTGCGGGCTTCCTCGGAGTAATCCGGATCAGGAGTAAATTTAGGAACCGGAGCCGAAACACCGATTTCACCCATCCGGTAAACGCCCCCGCCGAAGCCTCCACCCTGCCCGGGACCGTGTCCAGGACCCGTTCCCCCGCCAATGCCGCCGCCGCTTCCCGAGCCGATGCCGGCGCCCGTCCCCGTGCCATTGGAAGCAGGACCGGTCACACGCGCGGACATGGGATTGCCGACGTTCGGCAGATTGGGATTATCTGGCAGCTTCACATTAGGCGGAGCAACAACCGTAGCCTCGATTGCCAGCTTGGGTTTCTGGTTGCGAATCTCTACCGTGGGAGGCGTGAACTGCTGAGGTGCAATCTTGGGCAGATGTCCTTTGCTTTCAACAACCTTAGCCCGTTCGCCGCCGCCACCGCCGCCCGCAAGCGTTTGCTTGTGGACAACCTGCGGCTGCATCACCGGCTGATAATCGCTGATGGGAGGAGCAATCAGCGTGACCTCTTCTTTCGGCTGCTCGACATGAGGCGCGCGTGTTAACCAAATGGTAAACGCGAGCACGCTACCGATAGCGATTACGTGAAGCGTGAGAGAACTGGCGGCCGCTTTGCGCTGATTCCCGCGACTCCAGATTTCTCGGACTTGAACCGGACGGGAAGTCAGCCGTAACGGCGGAAGTTTCTCCGGAAACAGCGCGTCCTTTACATTCATGTAAAGAGACTTCCACATGGGCTGCTGCGTTTCGGCGAGAAGCCTCAGCCCGGGAGCATCACTCAAAAAGCCGGTGGAACGAGGAACAATATATTGGTTCGCCATGGATTCGGCCCCATTGTCAAACACGCCAAACTTTGCGCGGCGTTTGAGTTCACTCATAAAGATGAGTGGATTCTGATGCAAGTTGTATTTACCAGCAAAGTTTCTGCTCTGTCCGTGCCGAAGAAACTCTGCGGCCAATACATCTTCACAGTCATCTTATAGGTGCAGCGGGCCGCTTTCACGACTCGCTATGCAATCCAAAGGGATTGTTCTCGCGTAACCTTTTCTTCAGTTCCCCTGTCGTGGCGGCGTCTCGTTTCGCCTCGAGGAGAACCGAGAAGGGCCTTGTTTATAATGAACATCTACCCGCAATTAGCTGGAGAACTCATGCGAGCGCCTTTGGAGCTCAAGACGACACTGAATCTGCCGAAGACCGATTTTTCCATGAAGGCCAACCTCCCGCAGAACGAGCCCAAGTGGCTTGAAAAATGGGAGGCGACGGGAATTTATGGCAAGATTCGCGAGTCGCGGAAGGGCCGGGCCCGCTATGTTCTCCACGATGGCCCGCCGTATGCGAACGGTCCCCTTCACGAAGGGCACGCACTGAATAAATGCCTAAAAGATTTTGTGGTTAAGTCCAAGACCATGGCGGGGTTTGATTCACCCTATGTGCCCGGGTGGGATTGTCACGGGCTGCCGATTGAAATCAAGGTAGATGAATCCCTGGGCCGCAAGAAGCTGGAGATGGCGGCGCTGGACGTGCGCAAGGCTTGCCGCAAGTACGCCGAAAAATATCTCGATCTGCAGCGGGAGCAGTTCAAGCGTCTGGGAGTCCTGGGCCGCTGGAGCCAGCCGTACTCCACGATGGATCCGCACTATGAATCTGTCATTGTGCGCACGCTATTTGAGTTCATGGACAATGGCGCAGTGTATAAGGGCCTGCGGCCGGTCTACTGGTGCATACACGATAAGACCGCGCTGGCTGAGGCCGAAGTTGAGTATGCGATGCGCACCAGCCCCAGCATCTGGGTGAAGTATCGCCTGACCAGTGATGCGGGAAAAATCGATCCCAGGCTGGCAGAAAGAAAAGTTTCCACTATCATCTGGACCACAACTCCATGGACCTTGCCGGCCTCCATGGCCGTGGCGTTCCATCCGGACCTGGAGTACGTTGCCATCGAGCACTCGGGCGAAGTGTACATAGTTGCCGATGCCCTAGCAAAGCAGACGATCGAAAAATGTAATCTGACCGGGGCTACGGAGCTTGCGCGCTTTCCGGGAACACGGCTGGAATACGCGACCTTCGCCCATCCTTTTTTGGAACGCCAGATTCTTGGGGTCCTTGCCACCTACGTCACCACGGACCAGGGAACCGGCGCAGTGCACACGGCGCCCTCGCATGGCGCGGATGATTTTTATACTGGCGCCAAGTACAAGCTGGACCAGACCACCAGGGTGGATGAAGCGGGAAGGCTTACTGAGGGTTTACCCGAATATCAAGGCAAGCGCGTTTTTGATGCCAATGCAGACATTGTAGAGCTGCTGAAGGCCCGCCACGTCCTAATGGCTTCAGAAAAGATTGAACACTCGTATCCACACTGCTGGCGCTGCCACAATCCAGTCATCTTCCGGGCCACGGAGCAGTGGTTCATCTCTATGGAGGCGCCGGTGGAAGGCAGCACTTTGCGCCAGAAGGCGCTGGAAGAGATCAAGAAAGTGAAATGGGTGCCGGCCTGGGGCGAAGAACGGATCGCCAACATGATCGCCACCCGCCCCGATTGGTGTATCTCCCGGCAGCGCGTCTGGGGTGTGCCGATCGCCGTGTTCTTTTGTCAAGGATGCGGAAAACTCCTGCACTCGAAAGAAGCCCACGGCGCGGTAGTCGATCTGTTCGCCCGCGAGGGGGCAGACTCGTGGTACAAGCTGGAGGCACGAGAGATTCTACCTGCCGGGACAAAGTGTCCAGGCTGCGGCGGAGATGAATTCCGTAAAGAAACCGACATTATTGATGTGTGGTTTGAGTCCGGCTGCAGCCAGGCCGCGGTGCTGGGCCATGAGCCCGATATGCCATGGCCGGCTGATCTCTATTTGGAAGGTGGAGACCAATATCGCGGGTGGTTCCATTCTTCCCTGCTCTGTGCCGTGGGCACGCGCGGGCAGGCGCCCTATCGCAGCGTGGCCACCAATGGCTGGACGCTCGATCCGCAGGGCAGAGCCACCTCCAAATCTCTCGGCAACGGGATTGACCCGGTGGATATTGCTAAACGGCTTGGCGGCGAGGTGGTGAGGCTCTGGGTGGCCTCTGTGGACTTCCAGGAAGATGTTACGGTTTCCGAACAGTTGATGCAGCGGGTGGCGGAGAATTACCGCAAGTTCCGCAATACCTTCAGGAACATTCTTGGAAATCTCTGCGATTTCAGGCCGGATCAAGACCAAGTAAAGTTCGAGGACATGCTGCCCCTTGACCAATACATGCTGCTGCGGGCTGCAGAAGTTAGCGAGCGCGTGCGCAACTGGTATGACACTTTTGAGTTCCACCGCGTCTATCATCAACTCCACGATTTTTGCGCTGTGGACTTGAGCAGCTTCTATTTTGACGTGCTCAAGGACCGGCTTTATACATCGGCGCCCAATTCCCAGGCGCGGCGCTCAGCCCAGACAGCCTTATGGCACATTGGGGAGACGCTGGTGCGGCTACTGGCGCCGGTTATGTCCTTCACCGCGGAAGAAGTCTGGTCATTTTTGCCGCAAGTTGGCGGACGTCCCGAGACGGTACATCTGGCATACTTCCCTGAGGGGAGCGACATCACTGGCAGAATCCCGGACCAGAAATACTGCCAGACGTTACGCGCAGACTTTGAGTCCCTGCTGGCAGTCCGGGGTGAAGCCTTGAAGGCCCTAGAGGCGGCCCGGCAGGAAAAGGTAATTGGCAGCTCGCTGGAGGCGGCGGTTACAATTCATGCTCCGGAGAGCCTCCATAGCGTGTTGGAACGCTATGGCAACGAGATGCGCTTTCTGCTGATCGTCTCCGGCGTTGAGATCGTGCGGGCTTCCGGAGGGAACGGAAACGCTGCTTTGCGCGTAGAAGTGGGTAAGGCGCCAGGGAAGAAATGCGAGCGGTGCTGGAACTACTCCGTGCATGTAGGCTCAGATGAGCGTTATCCTACTGTATGTGAGCGCTGTCTGGCAGCGCTGAAGGAAATCGAGCAAGATAGTGCAAGATAACTGAAGTAGACATGCGTAAGTATCACATCCTGATCGCGGCTTCGGTGGTGGTTCTGGACCGCCTGACCAAGTGGCTGGTAGCGCAAAACATCGTGCTTCAGGACTACCGAGATGTAGTACCTGGCCTCTTTCGCCTGACCCACGTCCAGAACCAGGGTGCGGCTTTTGGTTTGTTCTCCGACTCACCTTCAGAGTGGAAGGTGGCCATGCTGATCCTGTTTTCCGTGGCCGCCCTGGCCGTGGTTTCCGCCCTGCTATGGAAGAATGGGAATTCCATGAACGCCACCGCCGTGGCCCTCTCGCTGGTTTTCGGCGGAGCGCTCGGTAATCTCTGGGACCGTGTGGCCAGCGGCCGCGTAATCGACTTCCTGGATTTCTACGTGGGTTCCCATCATTGGCCGGCCTTCAACATAGCTGACAGCGCCATTGTGGTGGGCGCCCTGCTGTTACTCAGCGAGATCTTCCTGGCCCCACAAGAGGAAAAGGTAGTCACACAGCAAGAACAGTAATGGCGAGGCCCTCAGGCCGTTCATGAACAAAACCCACCTCTTGACCATTGCCTCCGTGGCCGGCGTCGACAGAATCACAAAGTATCTGATCACGCAGCACATTCCTCTTGACGACGATGTTGAAGTCATACCGGGATTCTTCCGTTTGACGCACTTGCGGAATCCGGGCAGCGCATTCAGTCTCTTTGCCGAATCGGCATCGCGATGGAGGACTCCTGCGCTGGTCGCCTTCTCCATAGCTGCTCTGGTTACGATCTCTGTTCTTTTATGGAAAAACCGGGAGACGAATCTCCATACCATCGCGCTATCGTTGGTCTTTGGCGGAACGCTGGGAAATTTATGGGACCGTCTTGCAAGTGGCGCAGTTACAGATTTTCTCGACTTCTACCTGGGCTCGCATCACTGGTATCCATTCAACATTGCCGACAGCGCCATCGTGGTTGGCGCCCTGCTGCTACTCAGCGAGGTCTTCTTCGCGCAACTCAAAGAGGCTTGATCCTGGCCTCGGCCAAATTGCCCAACTGCCGTTTGTTAGCTGCTGGGATACAGGAGTTTATACAGCACGGCATTCCTCATAATTGCCTGCACGTACTCGCGGGTTTCAGTGAACGGAATAGATTCGACGAACTCTTCCACATCCTTGAAGTCGCCGCTGCTGCGCCATTCATCCACGCGGTCCTCACCGGCATTGTAGGCAGCCAGAGCGTACTCCAGTTGTCCATGGTAATGGTCCACCATGTGCTTGAAATAGCGCGTTCCCAACTGGAGATTGATATTGGCAACAAACAGTTCATCCGTGGAGAAGTGCTTGATTTTCTCTTCCTTGGCCATGCCCTTTCCCACCTGTGGCAAGAGCTGCATCAGGCCCATGGCATTGGCGTGGGAAAGCGCCGCTGCATTGAACTCCGATTCCTGCCGGATCAACGAGGCCACCAGGTACGGATCAAGCTGGTTCAACACCGCGTTTTTCTTGAGGTCCTCCCAGTAGGGCCGGGGAAAAAGACCTTGCCATACCGGATGCGGGATCTGATTCAAATCGGATGAAAAATAACCGGGAACCGCCCGCTTGAGCGTCTCAATGGTCATGTTGTAGCTGCCGGCATCGGCATAGAGCTGGGCTTCGCTGGCTGCCTGCCAGGAAGGAGCGCCGCTGACCGCAGCCTGAAGCTCCCTTTCTGCAAAGTCATATAAGGCAGCATTGGCCAGCAATTGAGCTTTTTTGACCCGCAAATTATCTTCTGGCGCATCCCAGTTCCTGGGAGGCACGGATGGCGCGGGCAGCTTGTCCAGCAGCGGCGGGTCGCCTACATTGGTGAGTCCAATCCGGGTGAGACGCTGCCGACCCAGGTTGGCATAGTAATAGTAGCGATAATTCTCGGAAAGCTTCTGGTAGTAGGCCCGCGCGAGTGGTTGATCGCCATCGGCTTCAGCCAGGCGTCCACGCCAGTACAGCGCCGCCGGCGCCTCGTTGGAAGAGGGATAGAGTGTAAGCTGCTCTTCAAAAAGCCGCTTAGCGTCATCCATCTTGCCCATGCGGTAACTGAGCCAGGCTGACTTCCAGTGAGCATAGGGAGAGAACCTGCCGTTGCGCTCGCGGTCGTAAACCTCAGAATACGCGCGCACAGCTTTGTCGTATTCCTTCTTGAGTAAGTACATGTTGCCGGCGGAAAGCAGCCCCTGCTGGAACCACGTGCTCTGCGGGGCGACGGTGCGCAACTGAGCAATGAAATCGGCATTTTTATCGCGATCGTCCTTATCACGCGCAATCTCGGCCAGGAAATAGAGCGACTGGGCCCTGGAATCAGCATCGGCGTCCGCGCTTTTCAGGACGGTTTCAAACAGGCGCTGAGCATCGTCCCGCTTGCGTTCGCGATATAAAGCAGTGGCAAACTCCAATTGAATGCTGTGCAGGGCTGGAGGTGGGGCTTGCTCCACCAGGAGCGTGAGTTCACTTACCACCTGCGAATAGCGTTTGCCCTTCATCAGAATGCCGGCCCGGGCATGATGCTGCTCAAAGCTGCCGCTGGGCGGGACTTCACCCAGGTTGCGTAACTCCATGGCGGCGCTTTCCGCTTCGCCAGCCAACGGTTCTTCGAAATAGATCCGACGCAGGACCTCTGCCGCTTTGCCATTCTGGCCGGCGCTACGATACGCGTGCGCGAGCGTCAGTTCAACATCCGAATGAAGCGGTTGGCGATGCTTTTCCAGATAAACAGCGGCCCGCTGCGGCTCGCCGGTGGCAATCAATGCCTGGGCATAGAGAATGCCTGAATCACGGATAAACAGCGAATCAGGATATCTTTGATCGAAGCCCTCAAGCGTCTTGATTACGGCCGCGTGGTCCTCTTGCCCGTGTTGCGCACCCGCCCGGAGGTAATCCAGGTAATCGCCCAACACAGGCGCCAGTTCGTTGCTATGCTGCCACGCAGCAAGAGCTTTGGAATAGTCCTTGTCCAGATAGCGGGCATAGCCGATCACCAGCCAGGCAAGCGGGCCCGCCCCATCTTTCTGGTGGTTGCGCGCATAGGCTTCAACCCCGGCGTAGGCCTGGGCGCTGCGCGATTGCAGTAGCTGCTGCGCCATGGGCCTAAGCTCCGCTGACGCAATGAATGCCCGGTGGATGTGCTGGAGCTTGCGGGATTTCGCAGTTGATTTACGCGAGGCGGTGCTTTTCCTGCTGGTTTGGGGCGCACTCCACGAGTACGAGGAGCCGACTCCTAAACCGAGCACCAGGGTGAAGAGAATAAATGGAAAACGTCTGACGGCCACAGATTCAACTAATGCGGAAAAGTAACGCCCATGAGCGAAACATCATTATCCGCTAAAATGCGAATTAATTCCTGAGTAAAATAATTAGCCGAGGCCGCAGGGCTTGCCCCGAACTTCTTGTCGAAGGCCGCCCGGCTCTTTTCAATGTCTTCCTTCAGCCGGTCATATAAGTCCCTGCTCTGCCTGCCTTCAGCCACCTTGGCTTGATTGTACAGCTTGATTTCGTCCACCAGGAGCCTGGCAAAGCGCCGGGCTTTCTTGTGGAGATCGTCTTCTTCGGCGACAGGCGCAGCCGCCGGAACGCCATCACCCGGCGCCGCAGCCACGGCAGCGCCCGCAACCGCCGGCGCAGGCACGTGCGCCTCTTCTGGCGCTGCGGTTATTCCTGCCTTGCGCAGAGCGGTCAATTCCAGCCAAAGTGCGGTGAAACGGCAGAGGAGAGCAAGGGCCGAGGCGTCTACTGTGCAATCCGGCAGGTTGCCGACATCTGCATAGATTAACGCGGCCACCTTTTCCTTCACCACCAATGGCAATACCACACAGTTCCCATCTACCGGCGCGCCAACGGTGCTCACGAATCCAGCGTCAAACTCTTCGGCTCTTCCTGTGACTGGGCTGCGGCCCTGCAGGGCGCTCCCTGCCAGCCCGTTGGCCGCGCTCAAATTTATGGTCTTAACCACCTCATTGCTCTCGAAGCCAGTTCCCTGCCAGCCGTTCATCGATGCGCCTTTGATTACAAAGAGAGCAGCCCTGCCGCAGAATCGTGCTACTCCTTCCAGAAGATGGCGCAGGATTTCAGCCTGGGACGCGGAGTCCTGAATCGAAAAGGCTGCGGCCTTCAGAAGGTCAGTGGGCAGGCTGCCCGGGGCAGGCTCCAGTGACTCTAATTCCTGCACGGTACGGGTGATGATTTCCGCGCGCAGTTTGGGCAGGGCAGCTTCAAACACTTCTGAAACCGCCTCCTCGATGATGGCTTGGATTTTTACGGAACGTGACATGCAGTAGCGCGATTATATGGTCTCAGCAGAGACTGTCAACCCGCGAGATTACCCAAGTTGATGCCCCCGCGTGACTTAATATATTTTAAGGCCGTTTTATCAACTGAGGGCAGAGTCCGCCCCATGGGGAGGAAATGTTGAAGAAACCGAGCGCTTGCGTATGCATCCTGGTGATGCTCACTGCCGGATCTGGCGTCCTGGAGGCCCAGACTTCGGCAAAGAAGCTGACCAGAATTGCGCCCAAGAATGAGCAGGAGATCATTCATGATATCCAGGAACTCGAACAATCACTGCGGACAGCCCTTCTTGACGGCAAGTCTGCCTGGTGGCAACGGCACCTGCAGGAACACTACGCAGGTCTGAATCCTGATGGCCAGAGCGCTGGCAAAGCTGAGACCATCAAGCTCTACGAGTCTCCGGACGTCAAATACGAGGAAGTGAACCTGAGCGATATGAATGCCCGCATCTTTAACGGCGATTGTGTAATTGCCACCAGCAATAGCGTGATCAAAGGCAGTTACAAAGGTCACGATTTCAGCGGCGGGTATTACTTTGTGCACGTCTGGGTGAAGGAAGGCACGGATTGGAAACTCGCCAATTCGCAAGCTACCAGGCTTTCCGACGCGGCCCAATAAATTTGACCCGTGGCGCGCGACCCATCCCCGGAAGAATCGACCGTCGAGAGTCGTAATTCCGAAACCGGTCATGAGCCACGGTACCTCCGTCACTAGAGACCCGCACGAATTGCGCCTAAACTGCACCTTATCTATATCTATCCCACGGATGATAAGGGAGGGCCGATGCAGCGCCTTTACAGGTGGAAGACTTGCCTGCTGTTTCTCACCACTTTGATCCTGCCCGCTGCGGCCCAGGAGAGCGCACCAGATTCCCAGCCCTTGAGCCTTGCCCAACAGGCGCGCAGCGCCAAGGCAAAGGCTCCTGCCAGCGGCAGCGCTCCCGTGGAACAGCCAAGCCAAGAAAGAGGTGTGGCAGAGGTCGCCCGCGAACTTCAGGGCAAGAATCTGGCCAAAGTGCGCGTATCGCCCGAGGAGGCACAAAAGATCCTGAATTCAGTCCCACCGACGTTGAGATTTGCCAGCGAAGATTCCGGATTGCCGATTCATGCGGCGGTAAAGCCCCGCATGATCAGCCGCGATGATTTGGTTGTCACCATGCAAGCGCGAAAAGTGGATGACGAAGAGTCCAAGCGCCTCCAGGCGGAAGAATTGACCATGAAGAAGTTCGGCTATCTCCCACGTGTATTCTCTACCGGAAAATTCGTGGAAGGCATGTACGCCGAGGCGACGGAGGCATTCTACGATCCACGGACAAAGACCATCTCACTCCTGAATTGGGTTTCGCCGGATTCACAGCTAAGCGTGCTGGCCCACGAGTTAACCCACGCCCTTCAAGATCAGAATTTCAACCTCCTCACCTGGCAACGCGGCAGCAATTCCAAAGATCCGGCGCCTGGACAATTCCAGGTAAACGCGGACCAAGCTTTGGCCGAATCCGTGGGCCGCCACGCGGTGCTGGAAGGTCAGGCGATGGTGGTGCTGATCGACTATACATTCAAACAACAAGGGATCCCGGCAAGACTGGAATTCCTTCCCGGCGCAAGCAGTGCAATGTCTCAATATTTAACCATGATGCCTATTCCTGACACGCCGGTGATCCATGCTTCACCGATCGCGCTACGCGATGCGATGGCCTTCCCGTACCGTGAGGGTCTGGTTTTCGAACTTGAGTTGCTGGGAAGTGGCGGCAAGGAGCTGGCATTTAGAAAGGTCTTTGCGCGGCCACCTCTGAATACCCATGAAGTTCTGCAACCCCAGGCTTATCTTCAGCGGCAAGGCGTCCGGGCCCCGCTCATCCCGGATCTGAGCAGCGCGCTGGCTGACAAATACGTGGTCATCGATTCCGGCGGCCTGGGAGAGCTTGACGTGCGCTCCCTGGTCCGGCAATTCGATACCAGCCGCCTGGCAGAGAGCATCTCACGCGGCTGGCGCGGCAGTTCGTATCTGGTGGTGAAACGCAAGGAAGTCCCAACAGAGGCCGCGACCACGGCTGACGTCGCGCTGATCCACGTTTCCACATGGAACTCCAGCCTGACGGCCCACAAGTTTGCACAGTTCTACGCCGATGCCGTACCCAAGCGTTACTCCAAGGCTGCAGCGGTGGCGTCCACATGCCAGGGAAATGATTGTCCGCTGGAAAGCTTTCAGTTCAACACAGAAGAAGGATTCGTCAGCATTGAGTGCAGGCCAAACAACCTGGTGCTGGTGACGGAAAGCTTCGACCCGGCGCTGGCAAATACGTTAAGCGCAGCGGTCCTGAAGGCAGGATCCAGGGGCCAGACGGCCAAAGCAACGCCCGATTTGTCCATGCGCTATGCCGGTTCACCTGTGTTCGCCGACCTGCGGGCGATGTGGGAGCAGTGGTTCGTGCTGCAAGCGACACAGTTGAGCGAGAAATAGTGCAACAGCACAGCTGACAAGCTTTGGTTTTTCCGGCGCCTCGCTGCGCTTCGGTTTGCCTAAATGGCTCCCAGCCATTTGACGGGCAGATGTGCGGCAACTGAGTTTGCCAGGCGTTCATCGGCGGTAATGAACTGGGAATTGGACTCCACAGCCAATGCGATGTACAAACAATCGTAAACAGTGCGATCAAATGCGGTTGCTATTCTGAATGCTAGATCAAGCAAAGCAGACGATGACACTGTAGGCAAATTGCGCTGCTTGAGCGATGCAATCGCTGTCTCTCCGGCGCGCTTCGAGCAGCGTCCCTGGCGAACCGCTTTCCAGAGGATGTTGCCGAACTCGGCCCAGAACAGGTCGGGCACCACAAACTGGATCTGTCCGGCGGAGTACGCATTCAAGAGCAGAAGAGCTTCATCGACGAGAGGTTCCTGCTTGGCAGGGAGAAACCACTTCGCAGCGACGCTTGCGTCCACAACACTCGTACTCACCGCGCCCGGTCCTCACGCTGCATCTCCTCCGTCGAGGGAAACCGGCGACCCGGCGTGCGCGTCTTTGAGCGCATCCGTTCCAGTTTGCGCAGAAGAGCCCGGCGGGCCTTCAGCTCCTTGTCTGTCGGGATATTCTGCTCCAGCAGAGAAAGGACTTCAGCGGCAATCGAGTGGTGATGCTCAAGCGCACGTCCGCGCAGAGCTTCATAAAGATCTTTGGGCACATTTTCTACGTATAGGGTTGGCATTGGTATTTCCTAGGAATAGCATAGGTAAAAATAGTGCTCAATGCAACTAACCGGTACTGGACTAATTCGGTGCATCGAAAAATGCTCTAAAAATGCCCGAATTCCTCCGTTCCTCCGGAATGCGCGCCAATCAAGGGGATTCTGGTGCCGGAGGTTTGCGGAGGAAGGGAGGATTCCTCCGAAATCCGCGCCAATGGCGCATATGGTGGTTCCTGCCTGAGCGGCATTTCCATTGACGTGACCTTGATTCGCCCGGAATCTGCGCTGGCGGACAAAGATGGAAGATAGCGTTCCCAGGCATCCTGAAAATCGGCGAGAAGATAACCCATGAAGTCGTCTCCTGAAGCAGAGTACAAGCGGCGGCTCATGATGCCGAAGGGGCGTAGATAACCGGCCAGGCGGCGTCCGGATTTGCTGCTCCAGGCGTTCCAGGGGCGATTATCCAGCGCGCGAAGTTGGGACAACAAATCGCGGGTGGCCAGATATTCAGGGTTGTTTTTGTCGCGGAAGATGGCACGAAGGTCGAAGAGCATTTGCAACTCAGGATTGGCTTCGGCGAGATTGAAAACAGCAACCAGAGCGGCGCGGACCTTGGCCGGCCAGGCCCCGCCAGCGACGTCAGCAATGTGGACGAGAGGTTCGGCGCAGTGGCTCTGCTCGGGAGAAAGCGCGGGAGGAAGATCCGGTGGGAGATTCTTGGCGGCCTGGGCGAGGGCGGACGAAACCTGTTTCAACCACCGGTGAAGATGATCCCTTATGGGTTTTGACAGATCGCTACAATCCTGCGACCAGTAACGGACAAATTTTTCCGAGGGCTTGGGGCGACGTAACTGGATGGGAATGCACCGGGCAGCCAGGGATGAGGGCAGAGGGGCATTGCCGGCAAAAGCCTTTGGGCCAAAGAGATAGAAGTCGTCGTCACCCCAAGAGAAAAATCCCGTCCTCTCCGAGCTGGAGGCGAGGAGAGCAGCGAGAGGCTGACGCTCAGAAGGTCCAAAACTGTGGTGACAGTCGTCCATTAAGAGCGGGAATGGCGCGAGAGGGGCAGTGGTATCCACAACGTCCATAGAGCGTCCCTGAATCAGCCGGGCAAGCAACGGAGCGGCTGGGAGCCCGGTGAAGCAGGTACTCGCGTTGGAGAGGTCGCACAGAAGACTGAGGCAGAGGGATTTGCCGGAGCAGGGCTGCGGCGAGCGGAGATGAAGATAGGGAGCGGTGAAGAAGTGGTGATGACATTGGGTACAGGCGCTCCAGAGAGTGAGAATGGTGAGTTGGTGATCGTCGCATACGAGGTAGCGGCGGATGAAGGAGGCGATATGGGTGAGCACTTCCGAGCCGGAGAGGGGAGCGATTTGGGTGTTGCCAGCGGATTTGTGATTTGTCATAAGATTCAGTAATTAGTACTTAGTACTTAGTATTTGGCCTACTTTGCCTGCGGATGCAGGATAGCCAGTTGGAACTTGGCAGGCAACTTTAGTACACCTAAATTTTCGCTTCATTTTTCAACAACTTAGAGTCAAGTAAAAAAATTTGTAGTCGGGACAACTGTCCCGATTCACGTTTAGCAGCGCATCCGGAGGATCAATGGTCGACCAACCAAGACAGTCTGGTTTAGCCGCAAAGCAGTCGGCGAACCTGTACCTCGAAGATCTATTTGTGGGCCAGCGCTTCACGTCTGGCACTTATACGATGGACGAAGACCTGATCAAATCATTCGCAACGCAATTTGATCCGCAACCGTTTCACCTCGACGGGGCTGCCGCGCAGGCCACTGTATTCCGGGGATTGGCCGCGAGCGGTTGGCATACAGCAGCAGCGACGATGCGCCTTCTCGTTATAGGCGGACTCCCGCTGGGCAATGGAATTATTGGCTTGGGTGGAGACTTGACGTGGCCCAACCCGACGCGACCCGGAGATACTCTGCATGTGGAAAGCGAGGTCGTGGAAATCACTCCATCCAGGTCGAAGCCGAACCAGGCGCTGGTCAAAGTTAAAAGTACGACTCTAAACCAGGAGGGAAATGCTGTGTACATTTTTACCGGAAAGGTGCTCGTGTTCAAACGGCCAAGTAAGGTGTCGGATCGAGGTACCGAATAGCCGACCGGACTTTCTCTCTTGATTGTGAGATATTGAGGCGAGTTGTGTGCCGTTCGCGGATTACCCTGGGTGAAGGTCCGGCAGGAGCAAAATGGAAGCAAACGTTCAACGTGCTTGGTTCCACGAACCGGTCGAAGCCGTTCAGGATGAACCAGCCGCGAAGGGCACCAAGGGGATTCAGTAAGTGTCGTGTTTGGCGTTTCACGCTTTGCGGACTCGTGTTACGGGTTGTAAATGTGCGCTGAAAGATGGGAATGCTGCCGATAATGGCGGGTGTGCCGGAAAACGCATCACGTGTTTTGCCGGTCTCATTTGCGGGCCAGGACGGAGGCGGACAATTGATGGTACTCGGCATTTATTAAAAGCACAAACGAAGGAGTTATAACGGTACGAACCTTCGCCTTGCTGGGACAATGCTATCGAGGCAGGTCAATGGGCTGAAATGTAGATAACATCTGGAACATGTCGGCCGAATCGCTGTCTGTGCGGACTACGGCGAAGAAGTTAGCATCCAGCTCAGGAAATGAAACAAATAATGTCTTTGTCGTCTTCTTTTTCGTGAGGACGCAGACTGCTCGCTGGCCATTGATGACCCGCTTCTTCCTCCATATCTCTTCACTTCTGGACCAACCGCACGGAGGGCAGTGGGTATAGTCTCCGGCCATTGCCCCAATGTCGTACTCCATCAGCAAGCCGCCAGTCTTCCAGATTACTCCTACGGTGGAATCAATTCCGTGCCCCCTCTTGTGCTGATACCCAGGAAGCAATTTGATCGAACCCGGTGGAAGGTCGGCCTGCGCGAATGTGAGCAGTGACGCGAGAGACATTAAGCAGATGACACTAAGCAAATGTTTCATTCGTGGTTTGTAAAATTTATTGGAAACTAATCTGCTGCGAAAAAGCAAATGGTCTACTTACCAACTGTGAGCGGTCATCTGCCATGTACGTCTACATCTGTTAACGATCTGGAGCTAAGAGCAATACTGTTCACCAGTAAGAAATGGAACCTTGTTGGTCAAGATGGACAGAACCGCTGTTGGAATGAGCATCTCAGTGCTACGCGGTTGGCGTTCCCGACGATCTTGGTGGCATGTGGCTCCGGAATGGCCAGCAGCTTGGTGATAGCGGTGCTTGGGCGGAGCCGATTCCTCGCCCCTACTCGCGCGCTGAAGAAAACGCGCGCGAGCTTAACGGGGACTTTGATTGTATGACACAGCGTTCAGGGGATGGAGCAGCACGACGAGATCGACATCCATGGCAGCCGGGAGTTCTTAGGTGAACAGTATTGGAGCTAAGAGTTAAGAGCCAAAAGCAACCCTTCTAATACAGGTGGAAGCTCACCTCAACTTCGATCATGACCGGGACGGGGCGGCCGTCTTTTTTGGCTGGCTCGAAGCGCCAGGTACGAACAGCTTCAATCGCTTTTTCGTCTAATCCCATGCCGAGGGAGCGTTCGACGCGCAGCTCCCGTGGCCGCCCGTCCGGCGCGATGATGGCCCACAGGGTTACGGTTCCCTGATGCTTGGCGGCACGCGCTTCCTGGGAATATTCGGGTTCGGGGTCGTAAATCACCCGGGGCGCGCTGACGCCGTTGCCCACGGTGAATACGCCGTCGCCAAAATTGCCCCCATTGCCCGGACCAAAACCAGGACCTGTGCCCGCGCCAACACCGCCGCCCGCGTTTGAGCCGATGCCGCCACCAACGCCCCGTCCGTCCGAGGGAGTCATAAGGCCAGAAAGCGGATCTCCCAACTGACTGGTCTGGGGCAAATGCAGGTTCGGAGCGACGATGGTGGGTTCAATCTTGAGCTTGGGATCAAGATTGCGTATCACCACAATGGGCGGAGTTATTTGCGCATTCGCGGGCCGCGGCAAGGAGCCCTTTGATGGATCCAGCATGTCGGCGCCCCCACCGCCACCGCCTCCATGTGGCCGGACCGTCCCAACGGGCGGGATGTATTCCGCCAGGGAGACCACCCCACCGGAAACAGGCTTCGTTGCTTGTTTCACGGCCGTTTCTTTCACGGCCATAACTCCAAGGGCAAGCACCAGCACTGCGGCTGCGGCGTGTACTGCCAGCGAGGCGGCAAAGTGAATCCGGCGGACAGGATATGTCCCGTAAGCATTGCGAAATAACGAGGGCAAGATATCCGGATCTACAACGGGTTTCGGCTGTGGCGCCGTAGAAAGTGGACGAGCAGAGGCGACCCATTCCAACTCCGTTTTCAGGTGCATCTTGAAATCCGGACGCGGAAGCTGCAGCAGATCGGAGGCTACGCGCAGCAACTCAGCAAGCTGCGGGTCATGCTTTACCAATGGTGCTTCCGGGCTGGCGATCATTGCCTCAATCGCCTGATCGAGTTGGTCGAAAGTTGAAATGTTATTCACGATTGACTCCTTGCTTTATCGCGCAGGCCCTGCAGGCCGCGGAACTGTAATTGCTTCACTGCGCCTTCTGTCCGTCCCAATTCGTGCGCTATTTCGCGCACACTCCTCTGATCGATGAACCGCCGGACAATTACCAGGCGCTGGTCTGCCGGCAGCCGTTCCACAAGCTGGAACAGGATGACGCGCCGTTCTACATCCTCTTCGGTTTCAGCCTCCGTGTCTTCCAGAACGTCAGCTTGTAATTCCTGGTTCCTTGAGACCCGCTGCCAGCGGTCAGCCAGAGTGTTGGCGGCGATCCGCAAAAGCCAAGCCGCAAAGGGGACGCCGCGCCACTCAAAGCGTCCTATATTCGAGAGCGCCTGATGAAAGACCTCAGCGGTCAGGTCCTCAGCTTCCGTACGATCATGCACGCGGCGCACGACAAACGCGTACACCCGGTGAAAGTTGCTTTCGTACAGCTCGGCAAAGCGGCTTGGGTCATGCTGCGCCGCCTCGATCAGGAGCCGCTCATCGGCCAAGTTCGCAATTGCGTTCAAGTTCAACTCCCCGGGGACCGTGTTTCGATCTCTATATAGCTAATCCGGTGGAAAGGGCGAAAAGTTACGGTGAAAGAGCTGCTAGCTTCCAGCTGACAGCTGCTAGTTAGATCAAGACCAACAACAGAGACATAGGTCCTTCAGAAACTAGAACGAGCAAAGAAGCTGTTTTTGCGGACATACGGACGGTGAGTGTCCAATGAACTCGCGGAGACCGACAAGAGCGGCGGGTTTGCGCCACCGCGTTTTCACCGGGATGGGTCTGAATGACTGTCTAAGCGATCAAATCCTGGGTCGATCGATCGCTTGCCGTGCCAGGTATTCTGATGCTTACATTCACACGGTCTGGTTCTGCTTTCTGGATTCCATTCCTGGTCACGAGCAGCCAAAGAGAGATTTGAACTGTACCTAAAGAAGATCTTCATCGGTTGCTGGACTTTTGCTTACTTTGCCGCACTTTGCCGCCCCTGCGACACACTTTTCTCCTTTGTTTCTGGAGAGTTCCGAAGTATTATGACCATCAAAGCACCCGGTTGAGTGCATTTTCTGTGAAATCAGTTTTCAGGCTGACATACCCCAAACATGGTCGGAGTAGCAGGTGAAGCACTGCACAACATGCCAACACCTCTTCGCGGACCCATTGCAAGTTTGCCCTACCGATAATGTGCCGCTGCGCGCTGTGCGGGAACTCGAACCGGGGATGATCATCCGGGGCAAATACATTGTTCTGGAATGGATTGGGGCTGGAGGCATGGCCACCGTCTATCGCGCCCGCCATCGCCTGCTCAACGAGTTACGGGCGGTTAAAGTAGTCTTTCCCAAGTTCGCCAGCGATGAGGATTTTCTGCGGCGCTTCCGCCAGGAGGCTGCCATTGCCCGCAGGCTACGCCATGAAAATGCTGTCTGGGTAGAAGATCTGGATGAAATTGAGGATGGACGCCCGTTCATCGCCATGGAATTTCTTCAGGGCGACGATCTGCGCAAGCTGATCCAGAATCAGGGGCCTCTTTCCGTAGAGCGTTCGTTGAGGCTGGGCGCTCAGGTGGCCTCGGCATTAAGCGCAGCCCACAAGCTAGGCATTATCCATCGTGACATCAAGCCCGATAACATCTTCGTCACACGTGATCCCGAGGGAGCCGAAGTGGCTAAGGTGCTGGATTTCGGGATCGCCAAAGCTAAAGAAGGTGTTTTGCAGGGAGGAATCACGGCGACCAAGACCGGAGTGATCATTGGCACGCCAGAATATATGTCACCGGAACAGGCAGAAGGCCAGATTGGCGATAAGGTGGATGGCCGCTCGGACGTCTATTCGCTGGGAGTGGTCCTGTATGAAATGCTGACTGGGCAGTTACCTTTCAAGTCTGACACGCCCCTGGGAATGTGCCTGCATCATTTACAGACCATTCCGCGTCCGCCGCACGAGCTGCGCCCGGACCTGGGGATTCCGGAAGCAGTTTCCGCAGTGCTGATGAAGGCTTTAGAAAAGCGCCGCGAGCGGCGGTTTCAGTCTGCCGACGAGATGCTGACAGCGCTACGCAATCCACCGAAGCTGGTAAAACCTGCCGGGAACGGAGCGGCTGCACTTGCACCCACCAAAATATCTGGCCCGCAGGCTGGGGCCAGAAGCGCAGAAGAGCCCGGCACAACGCCAAGGGGGTCTGCGGCGGCAGCAGCACAGAGATCGATTTCCCGTCCTCAGTTGCAAGTAGAAGCACCGCAGATGATCCGGACGCGCTCCACGGAACCACGCACGCCAGAGCGCGCGCAAAGTCATGACGACCCACTCCCGGATCGTGGCAAGCGGTGGAGAATTCTGATCGTGAGCCTGGCGGTAGCAGTTTGCATTACTGCCGGCTACCTTCTGGTAACTGCGATCCAGCGCCGGAATGCGGCATTGCGGATGCATGACTCGGTCCTGCGTGACCTGGTTCTTGAGAAATTCCAGTCATCTACAGTGCTCCAGGGAAGGAGCAAGAATATTACCGTTACCGTCAGCTCGGACGCGGTAACTCTCTCCGGCAGTGTTCCCTTACCTGGCGACAAAGATACGGCTGCCAATCTGGCGCGTGAAGTACCTGGCGTCTCGGATGTGACGAATAACATCGCGATAGCGAACATGCCTGGGCCGGCACTACCTTCCCCAACGGCAACCGTGGAGACTCCTAAAGGCCCCACTGATGATAGCGCTCCACCGCAAGTGAGCGTTCCTGTGAAGCATCAGGCCAGGCCGTCTTCGGCTGCTGATTCTGCAAATGTGAGTAAGGCCAACGATCTGGTACGTTTGGGAAATGCGGAATTGGATCAGGGTCATTACGCGGCTGCTGCTAATGATTTTCAAAAAGCGATCCAACTGGATCCAAAAAACGTTGCCGCCCGGAGCGGCTCGAAACGCGCCAAAGATGCACAGAAGACTGAGCAGGACGTTCTGGGGCCTAAGCAGTGATTCAACCAGGAGAGCAAGCAAGCGTAATGTTGCGGAGGGCAATCTTGATATTTACGATGCTGGCGACGGTATCGGCAGCCTTCTGCACGCAACAACCAACGCTGCGTAAGGACAACAGCAATCAAAAGGTGATCCGGGACCCTGCCGAATACAACGCGTATATGGCAGCGCTACGGATCCAGGACCCCACCCAGCGTGGCGCCGCCATGGAAGCCTTTGCCCGCAATTATCCAGACAGTATCGTATATCTCGATGCGCTGGAGCAGGCTATGGCCGCTCATCAGCAGGCCGGCAACCAAGCAAAGGTGTTAGAGGTAGGCAGGCACATCCTGGAAACGCATCCTCACAACCTGCGGGCGCAGGCGATTATCGTGGCCATTGACCGCGGTACCGCTGCCAATGGCGGGCCGGCAGCCCAGGCAGCGATGAAGGAGGCTTGTCCTTATGCGCAGAGGGGGCTGGAGGAATTGCCCCGGTGGCAGAGGCCGGAAAATATGTCCGAAGCAGACTTTGAGAGCTTGCACCGCCAGATGATGGACATCTTCGCCGGCGCCTCCGGTCTGTGTGCCTTGCAGAACAAGGACTATGCGAACGCCCGCACCTACTTCGAGCGCGCACTCCAGATTGATTCCAACAATTTGCAGAACGTCTATCAACTTGGGGTGGCCGACCTGGAGATGAACCCAGTCGACCTGAATGGCTTCTGGTATTGCGCGAAAGCCATCAGCCTGGCAGAACGGCAAAGCAACACGCAACAGCCGGTAAATCGCATTGCCGACTATTGCAAGTCGAAATATACCAGCTACCACGGCAACGAAGAAGGATGGGACGGAATTGTAGCGCGGGCGGCAACCGAGAGAGTCCCTCCTCCCAAGGATGCCTGGAACATCAACAAAGCGCCGACCCCGGCTGAACTGGCGGTGCAAGCAGTACGAGACAACGATCCCGCGAATCTCTCCTTCAGTGATTGGGAGTTCATCCTGTCGAAGCGTGATGCGTCCACAGCCAATAAAAACGCGGCGGATAAGGTATGGCAGACCATTCAAGCCAAAGAGAAAAATGGCCAGGCGAAACTGAAATTGGCAATCAAGGTGATCTCCGCCACCAAGGATACGATTCATGCCGCTGTGACGGATGAAAACCAGAAGGCGAATCGCGAAGACATCGAGGTTTTCATGGAGAAGCCTATAAGCCACTTGCCGGCTGCCGGCTCCATCATCGACATTATGGGCGTGATCCAGAGCTACACTCCGAATCCATTCAAGTTCACCATGAACCAAGGAGCGCTGTTCCAAACCACACCTGCAGTTCACACCCAATTGAGCGAGCCAGACATTGAAAAACTGCTGCACGGTGGTGTCACACCCAAGCGAGCCGCAGAGCTGGTAAAGCAGAAAGGCGTGGACTTCACGCTGGACGACGCCACAGAAGGCCGTCTACGCGAGGCAGGCGCAACTGACGAATTGCTGCTGGCGATTACGAAAGCAAAGAAGTAGTTAGGCCGTTATGCACGCGATTACGAGAATTTTGTACTCGTTACGGCAAAGGCAGGATCGTCGTCTCCGAGAATTGGGTAATCGGGTAATTTGGTAATTGAGTAATTGAAAATCAAAGGCGAAAATC
>Ga0209168_10000060_pt1 | contig 126077 bp, 89 predicted proteins | sample Coa_R1_FD_187156 | JGI IMG/M metagenome (GOLD analysis project Ga0209168, IMG submission 187156) | Surface soil microbial communities from Centralia Pennsylvania, which are recovering from an underground coalmine fire - Coalmine... | ecosystem: Environmental > Terrestrial > Soil > Unclassified...
ACGTCAATGCCCTCGGGGTTCGTGCCCATCTTGAACTGGCCGATGAATGTTGCCAATTGCTTGCCCACAATCGGCGCGTTGTAGGCGAAGCCCAGCGAATTCTGCTGCGCACTTTGTAAGCTGCCGATTGCCCACGACGGGTAAGACGGCTTATACGACTTGATCTGCGGGCCGATCACCGCCGAATAATTCGCGCGGACGATGCTAAAGCGCGTGTCGGTAATCAGCGGCGTGAAATCATCCCACGATGCCGGGCTGCCCCACAGCCCATGAATCAGCGCAAGCGGCGGCCGCAAAATCGTCACCGACGCATTCGACGAGAGACCCGTGTCCACTGCCAGAACATTCAGCGTGATGAACCGCTCGGTCAATCCCGCATCCTGGCCTTCGGGCCGCGGAAAATCGACAGGCACTCCATAAATGGCAAACGCCATCGGTCCCTTCGACGTGCTCACCGCTGTCACTGTTAGTTGACTCAGCGTGAACGCCGTCGATCCGATCGCGCCCAGGCCGCCATCCTCGGCAGAGGATGTGCTTTGCTGGCCCTGATCGTTGATGACGGTCAAACTAAACTGTTCGCCCACGGAGTTGGCCGGAACGCGCAGCACTACCTCCGTCACCGCGTCCGCCGCGACTCCCTGTATTGGTCGGCCTTTGCTGGCCAGCACGTTGACGTTACTGGTCACCGCGGGACCGCTGAGCAGCGCAGGCACCGGATCGAGCAATGTCATCTGCGGAGGCGCACCGCCCTGCTGGGCAAGCAGCAGCCCCGGAAGCAGCGCGACCACAATCACCCCTGCTAGCTTGTAAAAATTGTGATGAAATTTGGCGGTCCAGGGAAATTCCAGACGAAAACTCATAACGGCACCTGCGAGGAGGGGTTTGCGACTCAGTGGGCTCGTCACGCCGTGGATTGCAGGCTAAGCCCTCTGGATCGTCCACCCGGTTTATCACAGATCGTGGGCCGCGGCAATTAAGCCCTCGATCTAGAGGGAGTCTTAGTTGGAGTGAGATCACTGCCGGGGCTGATAACAGGTCATAGCTTTTCTCAGCTTGCTTTCTCTGCTGAGCCGAGCCACAATAAATTTGGGTCTGGATCGTGGCTAATCCTGCGTTCCGGGTTAGCCCCGCAACCTGTTCGCGGGAAGCGGGGCGCCGGTTGTTAGCGATGTTTTAAGGTGGCGGCTCGACCGCGATCTCTACGGTCTGACCGGCAGCGGTAATGCGAATCGTGATTCTGATTGTCATCGCTGTTTCATCCTTCCGCTGCGAAGTCATTTCCCCTTTGTGTGATCCAGCTTGAATCGCTCCTGGGGGCGAGGTTTTGCCAGTTCGTTAGCGGCCAACTCATAAAGCGAATGGCGTTTGTAGTTCCCGCCTTCCAATTCGTGAATCTTCCCCTGATCGGACAACCGCTTCAGTGTCTGATGAATGAGCGCAAGCGGATTGGAGTAGTGTTTGAGACTGAATCCACTCAGCTCCAGAGATTGCTTGATGTGTGTCGGTGTAACCGGAGCGCTAGTCCGATTGACCAATCCCAGCACCAATTCCGTAAATCCAACGTTGTCGCTACCCACATCCTCTTTAGCGCCCGGATTGATCGTAGCTGTCAGCGAAGCAACGAGCTGCTGAAGTCTCGCAATCTCCAGATTCAGGCGATCTCGCTGGTTAATAGCCTCAATCATGTCCAACTTCGCTTTAATCAACGCAGCTTCGTAGACATTGGGAGTCATAAAACCCGTCCTTTGCTCACGAAGATTATTCAAATGAACAAGTAAAGTCAAGAATAAAATGCAGCAAAGCAATCAGCATGCAGAGATTCAAATCGGGCGTCTGCGATCAGTAATCAATTCTTTTGGTACTCACAGAGATGCGGGGCTTGAATGGCCGGCAGCGCAATCAGAAAACCATACTTCAGAGCCATGCCACAGTGTCTAGGACAGTACTAAACAGGAATTATCCTCGGTTGGCTGCCGCTCACCTCGGACATGACACGCCAACACTCCCAGCATGCGTGCTTTTTTCCACAGCCCTCCCACGAAAAAATCTCAGATCGTGTGACGAATGACCTTTACTGAGGCTACAGAAAGAGGACACTAGTGCCATGTGCGCGGTTTCTCTATCGACCGAACGTCATTCGGAGCCAAAGCATTTCAGCCGCTTAAGCCCGTCGCACCACACATGTAACTCCTTACCCGTCAAGATTTTGCCGATAAGTTCTTTGCAATCAAGATTTTGGCGCCATCTCCAGCCTGCCGAGGTCGGTAACTTTAACAAAAAACGGCGGTTGTCCGACAAAGCTTCAAGACTCGATATCGCCCCGTTTGAGGCTAACTCCTTTGTTTGGAAGATTTTGCGTGTAAATTATTTGGAATCAAGATTTTGCAGCGCAAATAGCCTATCTCGCCGAGCTAACCTGTTTGTAATCAAGATTTTATCGCGTCAAGCCAAAAAACGAGTGACGTCGATATCATCGATCTCGCTGTCGAGCCTTTCTGAAGCGAACTTTGCGCGAGAAGCGTCTTGTCATTCCGACGCGCGAGCGAAGCGAGACAGGAGGAATCCGCTGTTCTCTTCCTCTGTGTTGACGGCTGGAGATTCATGGCTGCCCATTTCCCTCGCGGACGTTCGCTAATGCTTGAGCGAGGCATCGTAAACTGACACCATGGCGACCGCCGCTCAGAACACCGCCGCTCAAAAGAATGTTCGCGATCCCGGCAAGGTCGTCGGCAAGTATCGCTTTCCGCGGGGCCTCGAGCGGAACCTGCTCTGGTTCGCGCTCCGCAAGTTGCGTCCGGCGAATCCCATCCTTCTCTTTCAGCATCTCGCCGACGAATACGGCGACATCGCCCACTACAAAATCGGCTGGCACCACATCCTCTTTCTGAATCATCCCGACTACATCCGCGAAGTGCTCGTCGTCCAGAACGACAACTTCATCAAGGAGCGCACCGTCCAGCGCTCGAAGATGCTGCTGGGCGAGGGCATGATCACCGCCGAAGGCGCGCAACATCGCATGCAGCGGCAGGTGGCGCAGCCCGCCTTTCATCGGCAGCGTATTCCCGAATACGCGGGCACGATCGTGCGCGAGGCGGTGAGCATGGGTGACTTCTGGAAAGCAGGCGAGCAGCGCGACATCTCGATCGACATGATGCATCTCACGCTGAACGTCGTCGCGCAGACGTTGTTTGCCACGGATCTCCGCGATGAAGTCGATGAACTGGCCGACGCCATCAACCGCATCATGGGCCTGTACAACTTTCTGGTGATGTTGCCTGCGGCGGAGTGGCTGGTGCACCTGCGCCCTCCGGGGCTAGCCGCATTCGTCCGCGCAAGGAAGCGAATCGATGCCGTCGTTTACCGCATGATCGAAGCGCATCGCCGTCAGCACGCCGAGACCGGCAGCCTTCTCGACATGATGCTCGCTGCGTCGCCGGATCGAAGCGAGGCTTCCGAGCAATCGCTGCGAGATCAGGTGATCACGATTTTTCTGGCTGGCTATGAAACGGTCGCGAACGCACTCTCGTGGACCTGGTATTTGCTCTCGCAGAATCCGGAGTGCGAGCGCCGCATGCATGCTGAAATCGACCGCGAACTCCAGGGGCGTGTTCCGGCTTATGAAGATATTCCGCGTCTCCGCTACGTCGAGATGGTGTTGGCGGAATCGATGCGTCTCTATCCACCGGCGTGGGCGATGGGACGGTACGCTCGCGATGACTTCCACTTGGGTGACTACTTCCTGCCCGCCAAAACAACCGTGCTGATCAGCCAGTTCGTCACGCACCGTGATCCGCGATTCTTTCCGGATCCTCTTCGCTTCGATCCGGAACGCTTCACACCAGACGCCAAGGCTCGGCGCACGAAGTTCACCTACTTCCCGTTTGGAGCGGGATTCCGTCAGTGCATCGGTGAATCGTTTGCGGTGATGGAAGGCGCGCTGATTCTGGCGACTCTAGCGCAGCGTTGGAAACTGAGTCTGGTCCCGGATCACCCCGTCGAGCCCGAGCCGCTGATCACTCTGCGGCCAAAGTACGGAATGCGAATGGCAGTCGAGGCCCGCGAGTCGGACAGCAAATCTTGATGAATCGCCTACTGTCGTTGGTCAGACATGTCTGCCAGACGGTGAACTCCAGACCGGCGGAGCGCGAACACAATAGCCCATCCCGCCAAACCCGCTGCGTAAAAGAAGAGAATTCCCTCAATGACGCCCGGCAACAAATACGAATGTGCAGGATGAATTGGCGTGACGGGTTGACTGAATGGGGGAAGGGTGGTCGCGATCACCTCTCCCTTGCGGATGGCGATGATAACGCCCGCCAGAATGATCGTCATCAAGACAGCAGTAGATTTGGGAAAACGAAATCCGTTCCGCATGGTAAACCTCCCATCGTAAAGCGACAGTCCATCCCGAAATTGAAACCGTACTCTTACGTGCTCCTGCAGCGCTCCGCTCGCCAGGCCCGCAATTTCGCGCAGGGCGAGTCGTGCCCGAGCCGTCCGTTTCCTGCTTGCGTGTTCCTCCCGCTCCTGAACGAGAACCGCGATCATCTCCTCGCCAAACAGTTCCCGATGTTCAGCAGGGTACAGGCGCAGAAGTTTGCGGTAGAGGCTGAGCATGCATCACCTTTCCTTGACCGCAACCCGCAGAGATGCCAGACGCGTGAGCTGCTTCAGTCGGTCAATTTCCAGCTGAAGGTTCCTTCGTCCCTGCGTGGTCAGGCGGTAGGCTTGTTTTCCGCGAGAGGTGTCCTCATCCTCGTAGCGCTCGATCCAGGCATCATCCAGCAGGCGTCGCAGAGCCCCGTAAAGTGTTCCCGTGCTGAGCACGACTCGACCGCCGCTCATGCGCTCGACATCTTTCAAGATCGCATACCCATGCTGCGGTTCAGTGGCCAGGCTGACCAGGATCAGCAGCACCGGTTCACTTAGTGGAAGTTTGTCGTTTATGGCTTGTGGCGACATGCCGTATAGCGCCATATTCGCGCGAAATGACCTTGAAGTCAAGCGGAATATTTATTTATGGCGCGACGGTAATCTGCTTCCCGGAGTACTGCACGACCTTGTCGGCCTCGTCGGCTGGGTTCACTCCAACCCCGTGGTTGTCGCCGACAAACACTACGCGGAAGGTGCGAGTCTCGAGCATTCCCGGAAATTGACCTTTGCGCTCGCCAATCCTCAACGTCTTCGCCGCGTCATCCCAGTGGAGGGGAATGGTTGCGTAGACGCCCTTTTCATAGTTGTAGTTATCATTCTCGTCTTCGTAGATCGTGAAGTCGCCGTTGGTGCCGCGATAGATGCGAAGCTCGATTGGATCGGCAGGCTTCTCGGTCGACCATTCTTCGTCGGGTCCGAGAGGCACGATCGATCCTGCGCGGACATAGACCGGCATACGATCGAGCGGCGTGATCGCGTTGACTATGCGCCCGCCATCGACCGCGGATCCCGTCCAGAAGTCGTACCACTTTGCTTGTGGCAAATAGACGGCGCGCGTCTCGGCCTGTGGCTCGGTCACGGGGTTTACAAGAAATGCCGGACCGTACATGAACTGATCGCCGATGTTTTGCGCGCGCGGGTCTTCGCGGAAGTCCATGACCAGCGGCCGCATCGGGGTGTAGCTCTCCGATGTTGTTTTCCAGGCAAGCGAATAAATATAAGGAAGCATGCGATAGCGAAGCCGATCGAAGTTCACGAGAATTTTTTGGGCACCCGGTCCGTAGGACCACAATTCGTTCTCATCGGGCTTGCGCGTGCCGTGAACTCTGAGGACCGGATTGAACGTCGCGTATTGGAACCACCGGACAAACAATTCTCGGAACGCAGGATCGGTGGGACTGCCAAAAACGAATCCGCCAATGTCCGTCGTCCAGTAGGGAATTCCGGAAACGGCGAAATTTAAGCCTGCAGGAATCTGGCGGCGGAAGCTGAACCAGTCGGAGTTGATATCTCCCGACCATGCAGTAACCGCGTTGCGCTGCGATCCCGCAAATGCGGATCGCGACAGAATGAACACGCGCTTCTGGTCCGACGCGCTCCGCTGACCTTGATATACCGCTGCTGTATCGAGCAGAGGGTAGATGTTCACATAGCGATTCCCGCTGCCAGCTGCGAGTTTGTGATTCAAGAGAATGTTGTCTTCCTGGCCTTCGGTTTCCGGTTCCGTTGTATCCATCCACCAGGCATCAGCGCCAATGCTGAACAGTCCTTTATTCACTTCGTCCCAGTAGTACTTGCGCGCCTCGGGATTGGTGGCGTCATACACGGCCATGGCATCGGTGTGATAAGGCGGCTTGGCATATTTGAATTTGTCGACGAACCAACCCTTGCTCTGCATGTAGTCGTAGTTCTTTGAGCCTGGTTCGAAGAAAGGCCAGATCGAGATCATCAGATGGAAGTGTTCATCATGCAGTTGATTGATCATTCTCTTCGGGTCGGGATAATTCTTGTTGAAGACGAACTCGCCTTTCCGGTTCCACCAGAACCAGTCCTGCACAATGTCGTCGACCGGGATGTGAAGATCGCGATACTTCTTGGCGACGCCAAGGATTTCGTCCTGGGATTTGTAGCGGTTCTTGCATTGCCAGAAGCCATACGCCCACTTGCCGAACATAGGGGCCTGTCCGGTCAGACCGCGATATTCCGCGACGATTTTGTCGAAGTCGGGTCCGTACAGAAAGTAGTAGTCGACGACGTCCGCGACTTCGGAGCTGATGTACAGGTAGTTGGCGAAGCGGTTGTTGAAGCGGCTGCGCGAGGTATTGTCCCAGAAAATGCCGTAGCCGTTGCTGGAAAGCATGAGAGGTACGGAGATATTGCTGTTGTCCTGCGAAATGTCGACTGACTCTCCTCGATAGTTCCAGACACCGGACTGATGCTGGCCCAGCCCGTATAAGCCTTCATGCGAGCCGTAGATGCTGATGAAGGACTCTGCTCGGTAGGTGTCTTCGCCGTTTACTCTTGCTGGAGTCAATTTGCGCGACGCTTCCTGGACTAGCGAATTGCCGTTCGCGTCCGCGTAGTTGATCGCCCCGTCTTTGCGGGTGACCGTGATCTTCAGTTGAGAAGTGCTTAGTATCACGGCATCATCGGTCGATTGAGTCGTCCACTTTGCTGCTGGCCAGGTCTGCTTTAAGACAACATAGTCAGTCTTTGTAGGAAAGGAATTCGTCGGCGAGTACAGAACGCGAATCACGGAATCGGAACAGACCTGCAGTTTCAGCGTACCGGTCCCCATAGAAAATACGAGGCCATCGGTCTCCTGCTGGACTTTGTGCACTGGATTCATCGGTGTCCACTGGCCGAAGGCAACGTAATTGAAAAGCAGACAAGTTGTGAACGTAAGAAAGAGGGCTTTATTTATAGGTTTCATGAACGCTTGCTCCGGATCGAGACTGCTGCGCTTGAATCTCAGAGATGAGCCGCCGTGCACGTTAATGAAGAAAGATAACCGCGAAGCATACCACGGACGCCGGGGCGTCGAATGTGAGGATAGAGGTTCAGAAAGAAAAGCTTAGTCGCCGGAGGCGATCTTTGTTGAGGGTTGATGAGCGATCTAGCTCTGGCGATCTATGCTTCATGATCAGCCGTGCCAAGTCTTCAATATCTCGTCCGCTGCTCGGTGGCCGCTGGCGATGGCTCCGTGGACAGTTCCGTTGTTGCCCGAGGTGTCGGTCGCCTCTCCGGCGAGGAACAGAGTGTTGTCGAGGGGAGCGCCGAGTGCCTGCAGAGCGCCGTCCGAATCCACTTTCGCATAGCTGTAAGCTCCGCGCGAGAAGGGATCCGATTGCCAGTCATGAGAGTAAGAATCCAAGAATGAGTTTCGTACAGTATCCACGTTCACATTCAGTATCTGCGATAGGGTTTCGAGCGCGCGCTGAGTTACCGCCGATTGATCCTGACCGGCCAAGCGGCGTGCAGACATGAACGGCGCCCAGCCTGTGATGATCGGATATTTCTGCGGCATGGCCGTCCACCAGGTGGGGAACCGCTGATCCTGCGAGAACAAGAAGCTCATGTTCGCAAGCGTGCGGTTTGCGGAAGGACGAATGGATTCCCAGAATCGTTCGCGGAAATGAAGAACGATGCGGATTACTTCTCCCATTTCCAATTTGTCGAGAGCCCGAATTTTTTCAGAGGGCAGGGCCGGATCGAATTGAATGGCTCCCGGTGCTCCGGCCGGCGCCTTCAAAACGCCGAGCGGAATGGTGATCAGCACAGCCGAAGCAGAGAAGGTCGCGGTGCCATCGCCAGTTCGTGCTTGAATCTGGGCAGTAGAGCGCTTCCAGCGAACTGCATCGACCACAGTGTTCGTGCGGATCTTGATATCGAGTTTGCTGATTCGTTGACGGAAAATCTCCAGCAGGTCTTCGTAGCTGTTTTTGGAGCGGAAGGCGCGATCGCCTTCAATCTTTTCTTTGGCTCGCATCTCCTGCACCAGCCAGTGGACGCCAACCAGCGCGGGATCGGCAGCGTTAAATCCGCTGATGTAGGAGAGCGCATGCTGCCTGATTTCTTCTTTTTCGGAGTCTTTTTCGCGATTCGGGTAACATCGCTCCAGGAATGCAAGGAAAGATTCATCGGGTTGCGAATCGTCCATCTCCTGGAGAATGTTGTCGACGCCTGAAAAGAAATCGCAGGAAGTCAGACGCTTGCCTGACGAGCACCAGTTATCCCCGTCAACTTCGAGGATTTCCTTGCTGGCTTCCTGAAGCGGCCGCAGGATCTCAGGCGGCTTGCCGTGGATGAACTCAGCCCCGAACTCAATTGGAGCGTCGCAGCTCGGAAGTCGTCGCGTGTAAACTCGGCCGCCAATACGGTCCCGCGCCTCGAGGATCGTGACGGGGAGGCCGGCCTTACCCAATCTAATCGCGGCGGAGAGTCCCGCGACACCTGCCCCAACGATCACGACTGGCAATTTATCAGCCATAAGTCAATGTTCTCACTTCAGAGGAGTTTTGATGCCGAAACTATGCGACACCGACTGCCGTCGAAGAGCTACTGCAAATTCCCGATTGAACCGTAGATCGGCAAAACTTAACGTCAGGAAAGGCAATGCAAGTTGGCGGCGAAGATCCACTCTCGGGTCTTGGCTGTCCAGTTTCCCGACGTCAGTCCGCGAAAGGATGTTCCATGCTCGAACGATGGCCTTTGATTCAGCAGATAAAAGGGGGATTGCGCGGCACCGGACGCGAAGCGATGTCCGAGAAAACGAAGAACCTGCAGGTTAAGAATGCCGGCGCGGAAACGACACAATCGATCTGTCCTTATTGCGGTGTTGGATGCGGCCAGTTGATTTTCCACAAACAGGGCAAGCTAGTTTCGATCGAAGGAGATCCAGCGTCCCCGATCTCGCGTGGGCGACTCTGTCCGAAGGGCGCGGATACTTTCGAACTGCACACGCATCCCAACCGCCTGAAGAAGGTGAAGTACCGGGCGCCTTTCGCCAAAGAGTGGACGGAGATCGATCTCGAAAAGGCGATGGACATGGTTGCCGATCGCTTGTGGGATTCGCGCGAACGCACGTTTGAGGAAACTCGCGACGGGCGATCACTGATGCAGACGACTGCGATTGGACATTTAGGTGGAGCGACTCTCGACAACGAAGAGAATTACCTGATCAAAAAGCTGTTCACCGCGGGTCTGGGCATGGTTTGCGTCAGCAATCAGGCTCGGATATGACATAGCTCGACTGTGCCCGGTCTGGGCACATCGTTCGGTCGCGGCGGAGCCACGACCGCACAACAAGATCTCAGTAATGCTGACGCCATCCTGATCATGGGATCTTCGATGGCGGAGAACCATCCGGTTGGCTTTCAGTGGGTGATGGAGGCGCGCGAGCGCGGAGCGAAAGTTATTCATGTGGATCCTCGTTTTACGCGGACGTCCGCGATGGCGGACATCTGGGTTCCGCTTCGTGCCGGGACTGACATCGCGTTCCTGGGCGGCCTGATCCGCTGCGTTCTGGAGAATGGGAAAGAATTTCGCGAGTACGTTGCCGCTTACACGAATGCGTCGGCGATTTTGCGTGAAGATTTTCAGGATACGGACGCTCTGGACGGATTTTTCTCCGGGTGGAACGAAGAGAAGAAAGCGTACGACCCGCAGTCGTGGCTCTATGAAGGAGCCACTTCGGAGCAAGGGTCCGATGGTGGAGGCGGCCACTCGCACAGCCAAGCAAGCGGCGGTCACGGCAAAGATCGCGGTGGGGAAGTGGGGGATCCGGCACGGGGAGAGACGGATCCGACCTTGCAGCATCCACGCTGCGTGTACCAGGTGCTGAAGCGGCATTTCGCGCGATACACGCCGGAGATGGTGGAGCGCTGTTGCGGGGTGTCGAGAGATGTTTTTCTGCGATGCGCGGAGGCTTTCGCTAACGCGTCAGGACCCGACAAGACCGCAGCGATCTGCTATGCCGTGGGATGGACGCAGCATTCGAAGGGTGTGCAGGTGATTCGGTCGGCGGCGATTCTGCAACTCTTGCTGGGAAATATAGGCCGGCCCGGCGGCGGCATTCTTGCCCTGCGCGGACACGCGTCGATTCAGGGATCGACCGACATTCCGACACTCTATGACATTCTTCCGGGCTATTTGCCAATGCCTTTCTTCGAGCAGGACTCGAAAGATCTGGCGGGGCACATCCGCAAGCACAAGACACGCACTGGGATGTGGTCTGGTTTCGATAGCTACCTGATCAGTTTGCTCAAGGCTTATTACGGATCGGCTGCGACGAAGGAAAACGACTACGGATTCGATTGGCTGCCGCGTGTGACGGGCGATCATTCGCACCTTGGTTACTGGTTCGACATGCAGGACGGCAAAATGGAAGGCCTGTTTGTCATGGGGCAGAACCCGGCAGTGGGGGCTCCGAATGCGAAGTTGCAGCGGACTGCGATGTCGAAATTGAAATGGCTCGTAGTGCGCGACATGGTGGAGACCGAGACGGGCGCGTTCTGGTATGACTCGCCGGAAGCCAAGAGCGGCGAACTGCCTCCGGAGAAAATTGGTACGGAGATTTTTCTTTTTCCGGCGGCTGGCACAGCAGAGAAAGCGGGGACATTTACGAATACACAGCGCCTGCTGCAATTCCGCCGAAAAGCAGTCGATCCTCCCGGCGATGCGCGTAGCGAATCGTGGTTCGTGTATCACCTCGGGCGAAGACTGCGCGAAAAGGCGAGCCAGGATTCGTCGGCACGCAATGCGGGACTTCGCGCCCTGACCTGGGAGTATCCGCTCGAGGGACCGCATGGCGAGCCAGACTCAGAAGCGGTGCTGAAGGAGATCAACGGGTATACGGTCGCGGATCGTAAGCAGATCGAGCACATCAAGGATTTGAAGAATGATGGCTCGACGGCATCCGGAGCGTGGATCTATTGCGGAGTATTTCCTGAAGAGAATCGCAATCGTGCCAATGAGCGAAAGCCGAAGGACTTGCTAGGGCATGGATGGGGGTTCGCATGGCCGAATGATTGCCGGATTATTTATAACCGCGCGTCGGCGCGTCCTGACGGGCAACCCTGGAGCGAGCGAAAGAAACTGGTGTGGTGGGACGCGGAGAAAAAGAAGTGGACTGGCACTGATAGGCCCGATTTCACGGAGGACATGGATCCGGCCACTCCCAGCAATCCGCGGGAGGGTCATGGGGTTCAGGCTCTGGGTGGTGCGCGGCCGTTTACGCTTCATCAGGACGGCGTCGGCTGGCTATTTGTTCCGAGCGGACTGAAAGATGGTCCGTTGCCAGTTCACTACGAAGCGCTCGAATCGTTTATTCAGAATCCGTTCTATGGCCAGCAGACGAATCCGCCGGCGAAAATGCGGGAACGACCTGACAATCCGTATGCCAAGGAGCCGGGGAATCCGCGTTATCCGTATGTGCTGATGACCTACCGCCTGACGGAGCACCATACCGCAGGTGGCATGTCGCGCCAACTTTCACACCTCGCAGAATTGCAGCCGGAACTGTTCACCGAGGTGTCGCCAGAATTGGCCGCGGAGCGTTCATTGATGCATGGCGGCAAAGCGATCATCACAACTCCCCGAGCAAGCATTCAGGCGCGTGTACTGGTAACGCGCCGCATGAAACCTCTGATCGTCGACGGCAGGATCGTGCATCAAGTCGGGCTGCCGTATCACTGGGGCTACTCGGGCAGCGTTCAAGGGGACGTGGTAAACGATCTGCTGGCGATCAGCCAGGAGCCGAACGTTCGCATTATGGAGACCAAGGCGCTGGTGTGCGACATCGTTCCGGTTTCGAACCATGATGAGGACGTTGCTGTTGTTCAGAGCGCGGAGCATCTAGAGGTTCTATGAGTACGACATCGGCTTTTCTGACGGACTCCACGCTGTGCATCGGCTGCAAAGCATGCGAGGTGGCATGCAAGGAATGGAATGGCGTGGCCGCGGATGAGTTGGTATGGAGCGGCCTCTCGTATGACAACACGCTCTCGCTGGGCGCACGCACCTGGCGGCACGTGAAATTTGTCGAAGGGATTTCGGAAGCCGGCAAGGGCGGCAACGATCCTGCCGGTTCACCGTGGAATTTCTCCTCTGATGTGTGCAAGCACTGCGAGACTGCCGGCTGCCTCGAGGCATGTCCTACGGGAGCGCTGGTGCGGACGGAATTCGAAAGTGTGTACCTGCAGCCGGACGTGTGCAACGGATGCGGCTACTGTGTGGTCAGCTGCCCTTTCGGAGTGGTGGAGAAGGATGAGGAAGACGGCCGCGCCTTCAAGTGCACCTTTTGTTATGACCGCCAAAAGGCCGGACTGACGCCTGCCTGCGCAAAGGTATGTCCGACTGAGTCGATCCAGTTCGGCGAGTTGGAAGATCTGCGAGAGCGTGCGAAGCAGAGAATTGCAGAATTGAAAGATCGCGGCATTGGCGACGCTTCTGTTTACGACCCAGTCTACTCCGCAGTCCAAGGGACGCACGCTATCTTCATCGTTCGCGGTGATCAGAAAATGTACAATCTGCCGCCCAATCCAGAAGTCCCCACAACTTATCTTCGAGCGGGATGGACTTCCGCGGCGATCGCAGCCGGTGCCATGTTGGCAGGAACTTTGATTGCATTTCTTGGAGCGGGAGGGAAAAGGTTATGAGCGAGCTTCCGCGACTTCGTCCTGACGTCGAACCTGAGATCGTTCCGGAACTCGATAAGGAACAACGCTTGACGTTGATTCAACGGCAGGCGATGGAATTGATTCCCGCAGAAACGTCAGCCTTGGCTTCGGCGAAGAGTGGCTATTACGAATTGCCGATGCTGAAAGAGCCGTCGTGGTCATGGGAGATTCCACTCTACCTTTTTGTTGGTGGTGCGGCCGGTGCATCCGGCGTGATCGGCGCTGTTGCCCGGCTGAGTGGGGCGTCCCCGCGCCTCGTCAGAGACGCGAGGCGTATCGCATTTGTGGGCTCGCTCGTGTCGCCAGTGCTGCTCATCTCCGATCTCGGCAGGCCAGCGCGATTCCTGGCAATGCTGCGTGTTTTCAAGCCGCAAAGCCCAATGTCGGTCGGTGTTTGGGTGTTGGTTGCATTTTCGGGAGGAGCTGCGGCAGCGAACGTCGGCGGCTGGCTTAAGAGCCATAGTTCGTACGCGGTTTTAGCCAGATTGATGCAAACCGCTGGTGATTTCGGGGTCTTGCTCTTTGGATTGCCCCTCGCTACTTACACCGGGGTCCTCATTGGAGCCACGGTTATCCCTGCATGGAACCGGAATATCTCATTGTTGCCTACCCATTTTGCAGCGTCAGGGCTGGCCGCCTCGGTAGGTTTGCTGGAACTCATGGGACATCGCAGCCCCGCCCTGCAGGCGTTAGGAATGGGTGCAGCGCTGGCGGAAACCGGAATGGGAGCAGCGATTGAGCTGAATCCTGATCCCGCTGTCGAGCCGTTGAAACATGGTCCGAGCGGCTGGCTGATCCGGGTTGGCGGTGTTCTTTCTGGTCCCATTCCACTGGCGCTGCGTACGATCAGCCTATTTTCAAAAGGGAACCGAGCTGCGAAGTTGCGCAAGTACGCGGCAATTTCGTTCGTGGTCGGATCGGCGATCACCCGGGCGGCATGGATTCACGCGGGGCACGTCTCTGCACGCGAGAGCCGGCCAGCTTAAATCTCCAAAAAAATTACTGAAAGCGGTAGCCGGGGCGCAGTGTGCATCGATATACCCGCCCTCGATCCGGATTGGTCAAGTCGTCGCAGTTCGCCCAGCTAAGGGAAAGCGCAGGTCCGAGCGGGAAGATGATGGTCTGCCCGTCAATATCAGCTTCCACGCTGACGCTCTCGGCGGCAGAAGGTAGAGTGAACGACATTCCGTCACCGAAGATAGCGGGATAAGACCAGTGCTCCATCTGTGTGACCATGGGATGGAAAACTTCGGCTTCCATCAAAAAGGTAGTGGTATCTGACCAGTTGCGGACGGAGAGGGTAAGGATCTGCCCATTGGGAGACGCGCGATCGGACTCGATTCTGGTAAACGGACAAGGCCCCGCGATACACGATGCGCGCACATCACGGAATTCGTTGCCGACTCCGGCATCCAGGTAGGCTGAGGCCAATGTCGCCTTCCATCGTCCGTCAGGCGAGCAGGGGCGCTGATTCTTGCAAGGAACATTTCCTGCATTTTGCACTTCAAAAGTCTTAACAGCGCTGCCGACGTTGAGCTCGGTCCCAGCTTTCACGGTGTACCGGACGCGCACATTCGCCACTTTGGTTGCGGGCTGATCCTTTGAAACATGAGCGTTCTCGAGCGGGGCAAGATGGACAATGTAGAGCTGGTTGCCGACGTAATCATGCAAGTCGAGCGGACGATACTGCGGATGCCTGAAGTGCAAGATGATCGGACGTCCTCGGCGAATTGGCTTGGGTAGGCTGAGCAAAAAGAATCCAGAAGAATCGGATTTTGTGTTGGAATTGGATGGATTGTCGGCAGAGATTTCGACGCCTCCGATGGGCAACTGCTTGCGAGGATCAGTATCCTGCACGATCACCGCCCCACGCAGGGCGATTGGTTGCTGCCTTTCGCGGTGGATGAGTGCCAGGGTACCTAATGTGAGCAGCAACGCGCCGATCAGAGATAACAAGGCCTCGATTTTGTGAGCACGAGTCATTGGACAAAATTAGCCGTATCCGATGAGATGACGGCTGCGAGGGAAACGTTTACGCCGGGACGGCAACACTGTGAAGTTCGACTGCATCCTTAAACAGGCAAGCGGCGGACGGATCATCTTGTTAACGGCCGTCGCCGTAGAAAATCTGTGTTGTCCTTGCCTCTATTGCCTATCATGAACTAGTAAGTAATGAGTGAAGACAGATTCAATCTGCTTTCCCGCCGGGAGTTGTTGCTGCAGATTCTGGGCATAAGTTTCTTGCCCTGCGTTACTGGTTCGCCCGCACAGTCTCAACAGGGGCAAAAATCGGATCAGTCCGGCGGTGCAACAAGTTTACCTACATTATCGGCGGAGGACGACCAATTCCTGAATGAAGTAGAAAATGCGAGCTTCCTGTTTTTCTGGGAGCAGGGAAGTCCAAGGACCGGAATGGTCAAGGACAGGTGTAATGTCCGTGCTGAGCGTCGCGGCGACGCGGCCAGCATTGCCGCGACGGGATTCGGCCTGACGGCGCTTTGTATTGGCGCGCAGCGCGGATTCATCCCCACCGGAGAAGCGTTGGAGCGAGTGTTTGCTACGCTACGGTTCCTCTGGAGAAAGCTGCCAAATCATCGCGGCTTCTTCTACCACTTCGCTAACCCGGAAACGGGGGAGCGCATGTTCGATTCTGAAGTCTCGTCGGTCGATACTGCGATTCTATTGTGCGGCGTTCTGATGTGCCGCGAGCATTTCCGGCATCCTGCCGTTGCAGAACTGGTGAATCTCATCTTCGACCGGGTGGATTGGACGTGGCTCTCCGAAGACACGTCGTTATTGACGCACGGCTGGACACCGGAGATCGGCTTCCTTCCGTCGCGGTGGGATTATTACAGCGAGTTGATGATGATGTACTTGCTGGGAATGGGATCGTCGGCCCATCCATTGAAGCAGGAAACGTGGAACGCGTGGAAGCGTCTTACGTTTGAATATAACGGCATGCGGTATATCGGGTCGTTCGCTCCATTGTTCGTGCACCAGTATTCGCAGGCCTGGTTTGATTTCCGAGGCCAACGTGATAAGTATGCCGACTACTTCGAGAACTCGGTCACGGCCACAGAAGTACATCGTCGCTTTTGCCTGGAACTAGGCAAGCAGTTTCCGGATTACAGCGAGGACCTTTGGGGCATCACAGCCTCGGATTCCCAACAGGGATATGTCGTGTGGGGTGGTCCGCCCGCGACTGGCCCGATCGACGGAACTGTGGTTCCGAGCGCAGCCGGTGGATCATTGCCATTTCTGCCTGCTGAAACGTTGCGGGTTCTGAAGACTATGCGAACCCGTTATCCCTCGGCATGGAGCAAGTATGCGTTTGTGAATGCGTTTAATCCTCTCAAGAACTGGTACGACACTGACGTGATCGGGATTGACACCGGAATCATCCTTTTAATGGCGGAAAATCTGCGCACCGGCTTCGTGTGGGAAACTTTCATGAAGAGTCCGGAGGCCCGCCGCGGAATGGAGCGCGCCGGGTTCCATAAGGAAGAGGCACAGACCTCTCATTAGGCTTATACCCCCGGCGTGCTTCCGTACCCAACCACTGGGTCATTTTTCTCATCCAAATGCCGTTTGGGGATCTGGCTTTGTTTGTCCTGACTTGATTTACCCGGATTCAAGGGATGGATCTCTTGGAATGGCCCGGGTTGTCATTTCAAGTGCCGATGCCGCTCTTTTGGGCAGAAGTCCCCGTTGCTGACTCAGCCATGAAAGAGCAATCAGAGTTCTGGAATGGGTGGCGGGACCGCCTGACGGCGCTCCGCAACGTGCCAGCCGTTCTCCGTTTTGTGTGGGAGTCGGGACGCTCGGTGGTGATTCTTGGGCTGGTAGCCAGAATTATCGCGTCATTGCTGCCGCCGGCCTTGTTCTGGGTCTCAAAGCTGATCATCGACGCGATTGTGCGGATCGTCACAACCCACCAGCCCGTCGGACACAATCTGTGGTGGCTGGTCGCTGTCGAATTTGCCATGGCCGTCGCCACAAGCCTGGTTGGACGGCTCATCGATTATTCGGACGCTCTGCTCGCCGGCAAGTACACAAACCACATCAGCGTTCGCGTAATGGAGCATGCGGCCAGCCTGGATGTGCTGGCCTACGAAGATCCAGTTTTCTACGACAGGCTGGAGCGGGCGAGGGTACAGGCGACCGATCGTCTTTACATGATCCAGGCGATTGGGAGGCTCATCCAGCAGGTCATCACAACAATCACGCTCTCAATCTCGATCATGGTGTTTTCGCCATGGCTGCTGTTGCTGCTGGTCGCAGGCGTGATACCGGCATTTGTGGGAGAAACCCACTTTGCTTTTGTCGGATACGCCAAGAACTTTCGACAGACGCCCATCCGTCGACAGCTTGATTACTTGCGACTTCTTGGCGGCAGCAAAGAGGCTGCCAAAGAACTCAAACTGTTTGGACTACAAACCTTCCTTACGAGCCGGTTCAAGAAGCTTTCGGATCAGGTCTATGAAGAGGACATTGACCTGGCCCGCCGCAAAGTGATCTCTGGATCGGTGCTTTCGATGATCGGAACGGCCGGTTACTACAGCGCATATGTCTATGCAGTATGGCGTACGGTCACCGGCGTGTTCAGCCTGGGTACTTTGACATTGCTGGCCAACGCGATCCGCGAGGCCAGTTCGAACTTGCAGCAGACATTCTCGACGCTTTCAACGATCGCGGATCAGGCCCTATTCCTGACAGATCTAATTGCGTTCTTCGAGATGCGTCCGACGATACGTTCCAAACCAAACGCGTTGCCGGCACCACGTCCCATCAAGATCGGGTTTGAATTCCGCAACGTTTCCTTCCAGTATCCGGGATCGTCACGCCTGGTTCTCAACAAGCTGAATTTCAAATTGCGGCCCGGAGAGCGAGTGGCCTTGATCGGGGAAAACGGAGAAGGGAAGACCACGATTGTCAAACTCCTCACGCGTCTGTATGACCCGGTCGAGGGCCAAGTCCTGCTCGACGGCATCGATCTGCGCGAGTACGACCTGGAGGATCTTTACCGGGAGATTGGAGTCATCTTCCAGGATTTTATGCGCTATGAGATGACGGCGCGCGAGAACATCGCTGTGGGCAAGATCGAGCACGTGAACGACCTGGATCTGCTCAAACGGTCGGCGCAGAAGAGTATGGCCGACGAGGTCGTCGGGAAGCTGGGAGCAGGCTACGAACAGATGCTTGGCCGCCGGTTCGATGGCGGTGTTGATCTCTCTGGCGGCGAGTGGCAGAAAGTCGCGCTGGCGCGAGCATATCTGCGAGACGCACAAGTGCTGATTCTTGACGAGCCCACGTCGGCACTGGATGCGCGCAGCGAATACGAAGTATTCCAGCGCTTCGCGGAACTGACCACCGGGAAGATGGCCATTTTTATCTCTCACCGATTCTCGACCGTACGCATGGCCGATCGCATTGTGGTGCTGGAGAACGGACGCATCGCCGAAGAAGGCGACCACGAAGAGTTGACGCACCTTGGGGGTCGTTATGCGGAGATGTTCGAACTGCAAGCGGCCAGCTATCGATGAGATGCGGCAGAGATGTAGAGATTGATTCGCGAAGGGCGGTAGCTTAGGAATGGGGCCTCATACACAAGTCGAAGGAATTGTCGGAGAAGAAGAGCGAAAGTTCTCCAGTGCGGGCAGTATCGCAGAAGTTACACCTGTCCGGAATGCCGGCGCGGACTTCGCAGCCACGTTGAGTTGGCTGCCAGAGAGAAAGTCTGCCGAGCCATTCCAGCCGCGAGGCGAGAAGCTGCTTTCCAGACTGAAGAAGTTGGTCAGCAGTATTGATGCTGCATTTGCTGCATCCCCAGATTCGGTTGACCTGCTCTGGTTGCGAACCAATGCGCAGCAACTCGCATCGGCAGCACGCGGGCTTGTGAATGAGTTTGGAACACTGACGCTTCCGGTCGTTTCTTACAAAACGGAAATTCTTCCGAGAGTGCTGGCCATAGCCGAAGGGTTTCTCGATGAGGTGGGCACGACTTTTTCCAAGAGCCAATTCACCGCGTTCTGCATGGCTTTCGAAGAGGCCACCCCGCTCGAATTTCACGAGATTGGTTCGCTTGTTCCTGCCTTGAAGCTGGTATTGATCGAGCGGATTACGGGGCTGGGAATTGCTCATCTGAAGACCGTCGATCATTCGCCCACAGAAAGTGTTGTTCCTCTGATCCGAAACTATCAGCATGTGGCGCAGGCGTCATGGAAAGAGGATCTGGAGTCGCTGATTCCATTTGACGACATTCTGCTGCAAGATCCCGCGGACGCGTATGGATCGATGGATTTCGACAGCCGCAACTCGTATCGAGAGAGAGTGTCACAAATCGCACGCCGATCCGATCTTACGGAGATCGAGGTCGCGAAAGAGGCGCTGGCGCTCGCCCGCAAAGCCCAGAAACGAGGCTCTAACGATCCTCGCATTGCACAACGCGAATCTCACATTGGCTACTATCTCGTCAGCGATGGAAGCAAGATTCTTTGCCAGCGGGTCGGATACAATGCCGGTTTCAAGGAGCGGTTCCGCAGCTATTTGCGCGTTCATCCTGATGAATATTTATTGGTCGGCATCGCATTGCTCACCTTCGTGATTGTGACTGGCGTGCTGTGGATTTTGATGCCGTCGTACACGCCGCTTTCCACTGTTTTGCTTTCGATGTTTATCGTGCTGTTGCCCAGTTCGCAGGCTGCAGTTCAGTTGATGAACTATCTGACGACGAACTTGCTGCGTCCGACGTCTTTGCCGAAGATGGATTTCACGCATGGTGTTCCTGCAAACTGCGCCACGTTGGTAGCCATCCCCACGCTCCTGCTGAACGAAAAGCAGGTGCAGCATCTGGTCGATGAACTCGAAGTCCGCTATCTAGGAAATCATGATCCGAATATCCATTTCGCTATCGTGTCGGACTTGCCCGATTCGCCGCACCCAGCGCCGGAAGAGAACGAACTTGTGCAGTTATGCTCGAATCTGATTACAGACCTCAACCAAAGATATTCGGAAAAGCGCTCCGGGACTTTCTTCCATCTCCACCGGCATCGCGTCTACAACCCTCGCGAAAAAGGATGGATGGGGTGGGAACGCAAGCGCGGCAAGCTTCTGGATCTGAATCAGTTGCTCCGGGGGCAATTCGACAGCTTCCCGGTAAAGATTGGCAATTTGCCGATCCTGCGCAAGATCCGTTTTGTGATTACTCTCGATTCGGACACGGAACTTCCCCGTGGTTCAGCGCACCGCATGATCGGAGCGCTTGCCCATCCGTTGAATCAGGCGATCATCGACCCTGAGAAGAACATTGTCGTTGCGGGATATGGAATCTTGCAGCCGAGGGTCGACATCAGCGTCCAGTGCACGACGCGTTCACGGCTCGCCGCCATATTCGCGGGAGAAACTGGCCTCGATCCTTACACGAGAGCTATCTCGGATGTTTATCAAGATCTCTATGGAGAAGGCTCATTTGCGGGCAAGGGCATTTACGAAGTGGACACCATGTTTCGCGTGCTCTATGGGAGATTTCCGCGGAACGCTCTGCTGAGCCATGACTTGATCGAAGGCGCCTACGCACGAGTCGGACTTACAACCGATATTCCTGTCATCGAGGATTATCCATCGCACTACAGCGCCTACAGTCGCAGGAAGCACCGCTGGCTGCGAGGTGATTGGCAGATTGTGGAGTGGCTCACCGATCGGGTTCCGGATGAATCCGGTGCGCGAGTGCCAAATCCAATCTCACTGGTTTCGCGTTGGAAGATTCTAGATAACCTACGTCGAAGCCTGGTCGAGCCCGCGACTTTGGCGTTGCTTCTATATGCGTGGTTTGTGATGGATCATCCGGCCCTCTGGACGATCGCTGCGATCTGCATATTATTCGTCCCAGCATGGGTTGAGCTATGTTTTGGGTTCACGCGGGCGATCGCCGCTCGCAATGTAAATATCGCGCGCGACGCTGTAAGCGGCCTGTTCACCGCGAACTTTACCACCCTGCTGACTCTGACACTTCTTGCCCATCAAACGCTGCTATCTCTGGATGCGGTAGCTCGGGCGCTGGTGCGGCGACTTGTCACAAGACAGCGCCTTCTCGAGTGGGAAACCGCTGAGGAAGCGGAACTGGGCAAGAGCCGCACACCCATCGATCGTTACATCGACTGGATGCCATTTTTGGCCGTCGGTCTGGGAGTCCTGATCTGGTTCACGCGCCACCATGCTTTCTGGGCAGCCGCGCCCATCGTGTTTTTGTGGGCCTGCAGCAAACCTCTGGCGCTCTGGTTGAACGCGAGCCCGCTGGAGCCGGCTCCGGAGATTACCCGCCACGATTCGTGGCTCTTGCGCAAATCGGCGCTCTACATCTGGCGCTACTTCGCCCAATTCTCGAACGAGGAACAGAATTGGCTTGTGCCTGACAACGTGCAGGACGAACCACGGAAGATTGCCGCGAGCATATCCCCAACGAATGTTGGCCTTCTGCTGAATGCGAGACAGGTCGCGGTAGAGTTTGGATATCTGACCGTTCCCGAGATGGTGACGCTGACGGAAAAGACGTTAGCGACATTGCACCGTCTTGAGAAATATCGCGGGCACCTGATGAACTGGTACGACACCCACACCCTAAAGCCTAAGCCGCCGTTCTTCATATCTTCGGTCGACAGCGGAAACATGGTGGCATCTCTTTGGACGCTGCAACAGGGTTGTCTTGACCTTCTGCATCGGCCTTTGCTTTCAAAGACTTTGGCAAAAGGTTTGGTGGATCATCTTCGAGTGCTTGTCGAGTTGCGAGCGATTCCCAAGCGGGCGGTGTCGCATTTCGAGTCGAGTATTCACAGTGCTGGATGGCTACAGGCGGTTCTCAATTTTCCCGCGAACACACTACGTGAAGAGAAGCGTCGCACCAAGCCTGAACTTACTGCGGATATTGCCTGGTTCCGCGGGCAGACCGAAGCTCGCATAACGAACGTCAGAGAGATGGTCCGGGCCTACATGCCTTGGATGCTGCCGGAGTTTGCTGATTTGCGTGCCAAGGTTCTCGGCACGAAGTCAGCCTACGAAGTGCCTTTGCAACGGCTGCCAGATTTGATTGCGGAGTTCGAACTTCATTTCGATGAGACGCTGCAGGCAGCGAAAAATGGCGAGCGGTCGTCTGCGGAAGCTTTCATGCAGTTGCTGGCGGAGGCGCGGAATAACACGCTGCAACTGATCGATGCGCTGCAAAAAATCGGACGACAGGCACGTGATATTGCCGATGCCATGGATTTCACGTTCCTGGTTGATAAGCAGCGTCTTCTCATGTCAGTTGGCTTCGACGCACAGGCGAAAGAACTGCAGCCCTATTTCTACGATTTGCTCGCAACCGAGCCTCGCACCGCAGTTTTCGTGGCCATTGCCAAAGAGGATATTCCGCAGGAAGCATGGTTCCGGCTGGACCGTCCGTTTGCTGCCGATCGTGGCCGTCCGGTTCTGCTCTCGTGGACTGGGACCATGTTCGAATACCTAATGCCATCGATCTGGATGCGCAGTTATCGAAACACTCTGCTGGATCGTGCGGCCACGGCGGCCGTGCGCTCGCAGCAGGAATATGCCGCGGAGAAGGCGATACCGTGGGGAATCTCAGAATCGGCGTGCGCCAGAATCAACGAGGCTGGGGATTATCACTATGAAGCTTTTGGAGTTCCGAGTCTCGCGCTGAAGAAGAATGAGACCGACCCGCTCATTGTGTCGCCGTATTCCACTTTCCTGGCGTTGAAGGTGGACAGCAAGAATGCGATTGCCAACCTACACCGGATGCAACAATTCGGCTGGTTTAGAGCGTATGGATTCTGCGAAGCCGCCGATTACAGCGTAGGCCGCCGGCGTTTTCGAGGTCCGCGCTGGGAGCTTGTACGTTCGTGGATGGTCCACCACCAGGGGATGAGCCTGCTGTCCCTTGCGAATTTCCTGTGCGAGGACGTTGTGCAGAGGTGGTTCCACTCACACATGAGCGTGAAAGCGTCTGAACTTCTCTTGCAGGAGAAGTCAGTCGCTCGTGCCCGGGCTGCATAGGGTTTTGGTTGAGGTAGAAGCCGAAACGGTATTCATCGAAGAAACGGTTGCAACCTACTTATTCAAGATCGCTTCGATGTTCGGGATCCACGAGGTGGAGATACTCAGGATGTCGTTTGAGGAACTCAACGGCGAACGGACACTGCGGAATCACATTGAGTCCGCTTTGATCTGCCAAGCGAAGCGCTCCCTCCACCAGCTTTGAACCTACCCCGGTGCCTCTCATTGCGGCTGGAACTTCCGTGTGAATCAAGCGGATCCGATTTTGTAATTTGCTGTAAACGAGGAACGCGGTTTCGGTTCCGGATCTCAATTCGAAGCGGCTTTCAGCAGCATTGTCCAGTACATCTACGTCTGCCATTGCGTTCGATGGTATCGCAAAAGAGTGCCTTGGCGATGCTGCTTAGCCTAAGCAGTCGCGATTCCCTTCAGATGGTTGAGGAAGGCCCTAGGCCATATGCATCGAGAAACGATCCGATTGGCAAAGAAACAGTGACGGTAGGAGAATAGCGTTGTACTCTTACGCCTGAGAGAGGTTTGCATGGACTCATCCACGAGTCACAAGGTGTTCGACGCGCTCGAGACGTTTCGAATTGAGCTTCCATCCTGGGGCTTTGCCAATACTGGGACTCGTTTTGGAAAGTTCATCCAACCTGCGGCAGCCACTACGACCGAGGAAAAGTTCAGCGATGCCGGTCAAGTGCATTTGCTCACCGGAATCTGTCCCACCGTAGCTCTGCACGTTCTGTGGGACTGTCCTGAAGGAGTGCAAAGCACGGAGGAGATCAAGCGTTTTGTCAGCCGTTACCGGGTTGCATCCGGCTCGATCAACCCGAACCTTTTTCAGGATCAGGAATACAAGTATGGATCTTTCGGAAATCCCGACGAGACGATTCGCCGCCGCGCCCTTCAGCACGCGAAAGACAGCATCGAAATCGCGCGGCGTGTGCACAGCAGAGACATTTCGTTTTGGTTTGCGGACGGTTCGAACTATCCGGGAACGGCGAACATCCGGCAGCGCAAGGAGTGGTTCACAGAAGCACTGAAGGAGTCTCACCGAGAGCTGTCGCCAGAGCAACGGATGTTAGTCGAATACAAGCCGTTCGAACCGGCGTTTTATCACACGGACATTGCCGACTGGGGAATGGCGCTTCTGCTTTCGCGTGCGGCAGGCCCGCAAGCAAAGGTGCTCGTCGATACCGGACATCACTATGCCGGGCAAAACATCGAGCAGATCGTGGCATGGCTGCTTTCTGAAAACATGCTGGGAGGATTTCATTTCAACGATCGCCGCTACGCCGATGACGATTTGACGATGGGATCAATCGATCCGTATCAAGTGTTTCGCATTTTCCACGAGATTCGCTTCTTCGAGTGGGAAACCGGACAGCGTGCGGACATCGCTTACATGGTGGATCAAAGCCATAATCTGAAAGGCAAAATTGAAGCGATGATCCAGACGGTCACGATGGCGCAGCAACTTTTTGCCAAGGCCGCGTTGGTCGACGCGAAGAAACTCGCGACGGCTCAGGGGAGTTGCAGCCTGGTCGAGGCCGAGTCGGTGCTGCAAGACGCTTTTGCGACCGATGTCCGCCCTGCGATTCAGGAGTGGCGAGAATCGAAAGGCCTACCCAAAGACCCAATGGAGGCGTTCAGGCAAAGCGGCTATCTGGAGCGCATCACCAAAGAGCGATCTGCGAAGAACGCCCACAACGTTTCTTCCTATGCCTAACTCGCCTCATTCGAAACCTTATTTGGCCTTCGATTTCGGGGCCGAAAGCGGACGTGCGGTTCTTGCGCGTCTGCAGGCGGGAATTCTCGCGATCGAAGAGGTCCATCGCTTTCGAAATGATCCGGTTGAGTATGGAGGTTCTCTTCATTGGGATGTTGCCCGGCTGTGGCTCGAAGTACGCAAGGCTCTTCAGTGCATCAAGGAAGTGGAATTGGCTGGAATCGGCGTCGATGCATGGGGCGTAGATTACGCATTGCTCGGAGAGCGAGGTGAACTGTTACAGAATCCGTATCATTACCGTGACCGGCGTACCCAGGGTGTGATGGAGGAGGTATTTCGTAAAGTCTCGAAAGAAGAGATCTACCGAGTGACGGGCATTCAGTTCATGCCGATCAATACCTTATATCAGTTGTTTGCTGCGCAGCGCGATACGCCCGGCATCATTGCGGCGGCGAAGCAACTACTGACGATTCCGGACCTCTTCAATTACTGGCTGACTGGAAATGCCGTTTGTGAATTCACGAATGCGACCACGACGCAGTTGGTTGATCCGGTTCGCCGGGCGTGGGCGGTAGATCTCATGCAAGCGCTGGGTCTGCGTCAGGAGCTGCCAGCGGCGATCGTTGAGCCAGGCACAATTGTTGGATCTCTTCTGCCTTCGCTCTCGCAGAACTCTTCTTTGTCAGCGACTCCCGTGATTGCTCCGGCGTGTCACGATACCGGCTCCGCTGTCGCAGCCATCACAGCTCGCGATGGGACGGCATTCCTCAGCTCGGGAACATGGTCTCTGATTGGTACGGAACTCGATGCGCCGATTGTAACCTCTGACGCTCTAAAGCTGAATTTAACAAACGAAGGCGGCGTGAACGGGACGACGCGCCTTCTGAAAAATGTAATGGGACTGTGGATGCTGCAGGGCTGCAGAAATTTCTGGAACTCACGCGGCCAGTCGATTGACTATCGCGAGCTTATCGAAATAGCGACTCGAGAGCCGGCTTTCTCGCACCTCGTGGACCCAGATGAGGAGTCTTTTTTGCGTGCGTCAGACATGCCATCTGCTATTGATTATTTCTGCAAGAAGACACATCAGCCAGCTCCGGCAACTTTGGGTGCTTATGTGCGCTGCATCCTTGAAAGCTTGGCGCTCAAGTATCGATTGGTTCTGCGCAATCTGGAGAAGGTGTGCGGAAAGCGCTTCGAGCAGATTCGCATCATCGGTGGGGGATCGAAGAATCGACTGCTGAATCAATTCACAGCTGATGCGACGGGCAGAAGAGTGCTCGCCGGTCCGAACGAAGCGACGGCCTTGGGGAATATCGCGATCCAGATTTTGGCGACTGGAGAAGCGTCGTCACTTCAAGAAGTTCGAACTATAGTCGACCGGTCATTTCCCACCGAGATCTTCGAGCCCGTCAATACCGATAAATGGTTGCTGCATACCGAACGCTTCCAACAATATTGCGAGATGATTTATGCCTGAAATCAAAGGAACTATTTACCTGGAAGACCTTTGGAGTGACGAAAAAGCTCGCCAATTAGCCGGGAATGAATTGGCCCTCTTGCGCTATCGCTCTAACTTGCTGGGTGCCGATCTGCGCATCACGAATTTCGGCGGTGGCAATACGAGCTCGAAGATCGAACTCCCTGATCCGTTCACCGGGCAACCTGTTCGCGTGCTTGCAGTGAAGGGAAGTGGTGGGGACATCGGCTCGATCAGTGAATCAGGATTCGCTCTGCTTTATCTGGATCGTCTCGAACAGTTGAAGGAGTCGTACCGCGGCGGGGAGTATGAGGACGAGATGGTCCGCTACTATCCGCTTTCGGCTTTTGGGGAGAGTCGTGTTGCAGCTTCCATCGACACGCCCCTCCACGCATTCCTTCCTTTCACGCATGTGGATCATCTTCATCCCGACTGGGCTATCGCATTGGCGGCCAGTGCGAATGGCAAACGCAAGTTAGAGGAATTCAACAGAGAATTCGATCGAAAAATCGTGTGGGTACCGTGGCAGCGTCCAGGTTTCGAATTGGCTCTGATGATCGAGCGTGCCGTGAGAGATAATCCGGGAGTTGAAGGCTTGGTTCTTGGCGGGCATGGCTTGTTCACGTGGGGCATGACACAGCGGGACTGCTACCTGAACAGCATTCACACCATCGATCTGATGGGTGAGTTCATCGTTCGCCACCAGGCGAAGAAAGGAGTGCTGTTCGGTGGCATTGAGCACGTGCCGCTTCCTGATCGCAAGAAGATCGCCACGCAGATCCTTCCGGCGTTACGCGGTGCCGTGTCATCGAATCGACGCGTCATCGCACACTATGCCGACGATGAGGACACTCTGAGTTTTGCCGGATCGGAGTGGGCAAAAGAACTGAGTTCTCTGGGAACCAGTTGTCCGGACCATTTTCTGCGAACGAAAGTCTGCCCGTGGTTTATTGAATGGGATCCAGAAAAGGAAGACTTGCTGACACTCAAGCGCCGTATCGACAGCGAAGTCTCCGAGTATCGCTCTGGATACAAGAGGTACTACGAAAATTGGGCTACTCCTGACTCCCCCAAGCTTCGCGACTCGAATCCTACCGTAGTGATTGTGCCGGGACTGGGACTTTTCGGCTTTGGCAAGAATAAGAAAGAAGCCCGGATCACCACGGAGTTCTTCATCAATGCCATCCACGTAATGGCAGGAGCGAATGCTTTAGAGGATGGTGCGGCTCCGCATCCATTGCCCCAGGCACGTCATGCCGAACAGTCGCAACAATTCACGCAGTTCCATAATTACGTTTCGCTTCCAAGATCTGAGGCATTCCGCATCGAGTACTGGGCGCTCGAGGAAGCCAAGCTGCAGCGTATGCCGGCTGAAGCGGAATTCAGCCGCAAGATTGCGCTTGTGATCGGCGGAGCGAGTGGAATTGGCCGGGAAGCTGCACTGTTGCTCGGGCGAAAAGGAGCCCACGTCATCGTCGCTGATTTCGATCAGCAGGGCGCAGGCAAGGTGGCTGATGAGGTTGGTGCGCTTACTTCCACAGAATTTGTGGCGGCTACTGCCGTTGATCTCAGTTCCTCCACTTCATTGGCGGACGCGGTCAAGTTCACGATCTCGAAGTTTGGTGGCATCGACGTCGTCGTCAACACCGCTGCGATCTATCCGGTGCCCCGAGCTGACGGAGAACTTTCTGACGAGCAATGGGCCAAAACATTTTTGGTGAATGTCACGGGCAATTATCTGCTTGCCCGCGAAGCGGAGTGGGTCTTCAAGGAGCAGAATCTGCCGAGCACCATGGTGCTGACCACTTCGGCGAATGCGGTTGTCCCGAAGAAGGGCAGCGAGGCCTACGACACGAGCAAGACTGCCCTCAACCATCTCATCCGCGAGCTCGCGATCAAGCTGAGTCCTCACGTGCGCGTAAACGGAATTGCTCCTGCGACGGTAGTTGCCGGGTCGACGATGTTTCCGCGTGACCGAGTCCTGCAATCGTTGCAGAAATACAGAATTGAATTCTCGGAGACCGAAACAACTGAAGAGCTTCGGGCTAAGCTGGCAGATTTTTACGCGCACCGCACGCTGACCAAGCGTCCGATTTTGCCGCAAGACTGTGCCAATGCGATCGTCTGGCTGGCGGGCGAGCAGAGTGGAAAGACGACAGGGCATGTGATTCCTGTCGACGGCGGCTTGTCCGAAGCTTACCTTCGCTAAGCGATCTTCGCTAAGGAGCAATCGATGCAGCGCATCTGTTTCGTGTTGCAGGTGAAACCACAGCGGCTTGAAGAATACCGGGAGCGTCACCGTCATGTTTGGCCTGAAATGCAAGCCGCGCTTCGTGAAACCGGTTGGGGCAACTACTCCTTATTCATGCGCGATGACGGACTCCTGGTCGGATATCTCGAGACCGAAGATTTTGAACGTGCCCATGCCCTCATGGCCGAACGCGAAGTAAATGAACGTTGGCAACGTGAGATGGGTGACTTCTTCGTTCAGACGGAAGGAGTTCTGCCCGATCGCGCGATGCGTCCGCTGCAAGAAGTCTTCCACCTATAGCACGAACTTGAGGACTGAATGAATCCTAACCCGATACTGGGCGTTTTTTTTCACTGGCTCGGCGGTCTCGCCTCGGGAAGCTTCTACGTTCCCTACAAAGGCGTGAAGTTGTGGGCGTGGGAGACATACTGGCTGGCGGGAGGATTCTTTAGTTGGATCATCGCACCATGGATACTGGCTTTCTTTCTCACCAACGATTTATTCGCGGTACTAAGGCAGGCTCCTGCCTCGGCGCTCTTCTGGGCTTTTTTCTTCGGACTGTTGTGGGGAGTGGGCGGACTCACTTTCGGTCTGACCATGCGTTACCTAGGCCTGTCACTCGGGATGGCGGTTGTGCTCGGCCTTTGTGCCGCGTTCGGCACACTGATGCCGCCGATTTTTCGTGGTCAGTTCATGACACAGGTTGTGGGCACAACCTCCGGGCGAGTCATTCTTGTTGGAATTTTCGTTTGTCTCGCCGGAATTACCGCGGCCGGTCTGGCTGGCATCGCGAAAGAACGAGTCATGTCGCCGGAACAACAGAAAGCTGCAATTGAGGAATTTGATCTGCGCAAGGGGATTGGGGTTGCCGTTCTCTCGGGTGTGATGAGCGCGTGCTTCGCTTATGGCTTGGCAGCAGGGGATCCGATCAAGACGCTCACCATAGAGCATGGCACCGCCAAACTTTGGCAGGGGTTGCCCGTCCTGATCGTGGTTTTAGTTGGTGGCTTTCTCACAAACTTCGTCTGGTGCCTGATTTTGCTGAAACGCAACAAGACGGGATATCAGTTTTTCGACTCGCATATTCGAGAAGGCAGCCCGATTGACGAGGTAATCCTCGAAACCGCTGTGGATGCGCCCAGCCGTGAGGTGGTCGAGCATGTCGGTTCCCTGTCGTCGAGGTCCGCGCAGACAGCCGTAATGGTGGAAGCACCAGCCGCAGAATTACGGTTGCGGGCGCCAATGTTGCGCAACTACCTGCTGTGTGCGCTCGCAGGTACGACGTGGTATTTCCAATTCTTTTTCTACACCATGGGTGAGAGCCAGATGGGTCGTTATGGTTTTTCAAGTTGGACGCTGCACATGGCCAGCATCATCATCTTCAGCAGTCTGTGGGGGATCGGCTTCAAGGAGTGGAAGGGTGCCGGCGCCCGGGCCGGATCACTACTCACCCTGGCGCTTTTTCTGCTGGTCGCGTCGACCGTAATCGTTGGCTATGGCAATTATCTGGGTGTGGCGAGTTCGACGCGTTAGTTATGCGCGTGATCGCACGCGACCTGTGCGCTCGGCTTGCTCGGTCAATGTGGAAGCGAGAAGGTGAAGACGTCGCTTCCCGCGGAGATGGTTACATACTGGATCTTGTCGATCGCATAAGTCATCGGCGAAGCATAGATTGTTTGGCCCGTATTAAAGTGCCATAGAACATCGCCAGTTCTCCCATCAACTGCCTCCAGAGATCCAGAGTCGTCGCCAAAGAAGACCAATCCGCCAGCCGTTGTCAATGTTCCTGCCCAGGAATCACCACGGCCGACCTGCGGATAGCGCCAAACTGTCTTTCCATCCGGGATTGAGAGTGCCAGCAGAATCTTCTGTGAGTGTTCATCGGGCGGCATCTTCGTTCCGGTGTCGTAATAGGTTTCGCCCCGTGCGAACGGCTTCGGATCCGCGAAAAATAGATTGCAGTTCTCCAAGGCTATTACATAAAAGAGGCCAGTCTGGGGGTTATAGGAGGGCGAAAACCAATTCGTCGCGCCATTAATCCCGGGGCAAATGTAGGTGCCTTGTGCACTTGGTATTCGGCCCGAGGGAACAGGCCGGCCAGATGCGTCCACACCTTTGGCCCAGTTTAGCTTCTCGAGGAACTGCGCAGCATTCAAGAACTTTCCATTTGTGCGGTCGAGAACATAGAGGAAGCCGTTTCGGTCAGCCTGTACCAACAAGCGACGAGGTCCGACGCTCCCGTCGCCACTTGCGGGGATATCCACCAGCACAGGTGTTTCGTTGGCGTCGTAGTCGTACAGGTCGTGAGGTGTGAACTGGAAATACCATTTCAGTTTTCCGGTATCGGGGTCGATCGCCAGCACGCAATCTGTAAACAAGTCATCGCCGGGGCGCGAGTCTCCTACAAAGTCAGGGGCTGGATTGCTGGTTGTCCAGTACAGAGTATTGAGATCCGGATCATAGGTACCGGGCATCCAGGTTGTGCCACCGCCATGTAGGTAGGAATCGCCGGGCCAACTGGAAGAACCGAACTCTCCGGGGGCGGGAATCGTCCAGAAACGCCATTTCAGAGTCCCAGTCGCCGCGTCGAAGGCAGCAAGAAATCCGCGCACGCCCGAGTCGCCACCGGAAGTGCCGACGATCACCTCGTCTTTCACAACCAGTGGAGCGCTGGTGGCCCCGTAATGCTTGACCTTATCGGCGTACTCAACCTCCCACCGCAAGGCTCCGGAGCGTGCGTCGAGGCAAAGCAGGTGGGCGTCGTCCGTTTCCATATACACGGAGTTCTGCCAAACGGCAACGCCGCGATTCTTGTGAGCAGCCGCATCATCCAACAAGCCGGAGCTTAGAGCGCGCTGGTGACGCCACAAAGTTCGACCTGTTCGCGCGTCTAACGCGACCGTATCGTTCGCGGAGGTGACGTACATGACCCCGCGAACGACTAGAGGAGTGGCCTCAAGCCTCTGCGAATTGCCTGGATGAAAGACCCACAACGCACGGAGTTTGCGGACATTCGCAGCATTGATTTCATTCAAGCTGCTATAGCGACGCCCGGTGTAATCCCCGTTATAGGACGTCCAGTCGGTGCCGACGGGGACCGCCAGTACGTCTTGTGCGCTCACAGTGCTGACACCATTGAGGGGAGAAGCCTGCTGCCCCATTGCCGGTGGATGGAGTAGAGCCGTCGCCATAGCTAGCAGCACCGGGACGAAACTTCTGCACGACTTCATCAGCGACTCTCTCCTGCATTTATTTGGATTTCCCGAAGAGAACCACGGTCGAGACCATTTGTGTCTTCAAGGTGAAGAGAGAGGCGTGCCGGATTACCCGGCGCAGTCATTTCCGTGTTGAGCATCACTGCTTGATCGGGACTGACATCGGCCACGGGGAAGGTTCCTAGGCTGGCTCCGTGTTCGTTGTAGAAGTGTGCGACCAGCCGACCCGAGAAGAACACCCCAAACGAACCGGAAAGTCTGATCTTGCCATTCTCCAGACGAACAGCTTGCAGTGGACGAATCGAAATGCCAGCGTCGGTTACGCCGCGGAATTCGCTTCCAGCGCGCGTAGGAAACCATTCGGTGTCGAAGTTACAGGCCTCCCCTGGGCGCAAGCGGCAGAGAGGAGAATTGAGTTCGGCCTCAAGGTAATAGGGTGATGCGTCGTCCCCTTTAGGCATAGAGGCAACGCCATCAGGACTCACCCTTATTTCGGGGCCATTCGTCCAAAAAATGATGGATGCTTTGCCAGGATAAGGTCGCGACTCCTCATATTGGAAACGCTCGACCATGGCGAACTGGCTACTTCCGTCTACGACTGCCAGCCAGCCAGCGGTCGAATCCAGCCAGAGCTCGGCGGCCATGTGGACGTAATGCAATGTGAAAAGCCCGTCGTCTCGAACCAGAGCGGCAGGATTTTCCGCCGGACCAAAGCGCACGTGATAGCGATTCAAATAACTGCTCGCGTCATTTGCGGGGGTGAAAGTGTGGAAGTCGTGATTGAATCGCGAGGGCCCCGGAGGAGTTGTCGGGTTCGGATCGGAGGTATCGTATTGCGACACGGATTGCATCGACCATTCGACTGAGTGGCCGCTGGTGTTCTTCATCGTCGCGTGAAAGCCGATTCGGGGAGAATCTGCATCGAGTCGAATCGTGCGTTGAAATTGAATTCCAGTCTGCGGATCGGAGGACCCCGTCAGTTCGACCGCGCAGTCGTGTCCTTCCGTAAGTTTTCGAAAAGAGAATGGCCCGTCATCCAGTAAGTCTGAGTTTCCCACCCAGTGCTGTTCGTCGCGATTGCCCTCGGGCAAGAGCCAGAGTTTATCGCCTCCGTAGTTGAACCATTGCTCCGAACTTGGGGGTAAGTACTTGCCCTCAAATTTAGGATTGACGAAGAGGTAGGGGTGTCCGGCAAAGATTACTTGGATCACTCGTCCGCCGTTCTGCGGCAGTAGGATGAGTTGTACCCATTGATTGGACAGTTGTTGCGCATGCCAACCCTTGTAATCCACAGCTTCGACGCGACAAGTGGAGGGTGTCAAGACTTTGGGCGAAACCTTATCCTGAGCTCCAACCCACACACCCATCGAACCGAAAAAAACGAACAAGGCAAGAAGCCTGATCATTTTCACCAGCCGAAACTGTCGTGCCATGATTGCGCCTTTCTGACGGTGGACGTCGAGCCTAGCACGTATGCCGATATTGCTTGAATCGCATTTTCAAAAACGAAATGAAACTCAATAAAACGGAAGATTTCGATTTGCGTCAAGAACATTCTGTGATATACGGGATTCGCGCGGGCCGATCGGCAGTTCTGCGCCCGCAATCATGGGGACACCAATGAGTGTGAGTACTTCCAGCCGTCGATCGTTTGTGAAATTGTTCGTAGCCGCTCCCTTATTAAGCCAAATTGCTGCCCGCGATCTTTACGCGCAGGCGGCTACGGCGATGGGGAAAGATCCCAGGCAGAATATATACACGCGCCTCGGGGTAAAGACGATCATCAATTGCCGAGGAACGTGGACTTATCTGAGTGGATCCCTCGAGTTTCCGGAGGTTCGCCAGGCTCAGGTAGAGGCAGCGCAACACTTCGTGAACATGCTGGACTTGCAGCGAGCCGTGGGCCGGCGTCTATCGGAGTTGACGGGCGCTGAGTCGGGGATCGTCACTTCCGGCGCTGCCGGCGCTATGGCGACAGCAAGTGCGGCATGTATGGCGGGGACCAATGACAAGTATATCTGGCAACTGCCGGACACCACCGGTCTAAAGCACGAAGTCATCATGGTCGGCGGGAGAAGCGCATTTGATAGCGCCATTCGACTGACCGGCGCGAAATTGGTGCTCGTGTATTCCGCGGACGAACTCGCCAATGCCATCAACGAAAACACGGCGATGATCTACACAACGGATCTCGGCGAAAAGCTGCAGCGTGAATTGGCCATCGCGAAAGACCGAAAGATTCCGATGTTGTTGGACGATGCCGCAGGCATACCACCAGCCGACAACGCCAAGCTCTACGCCAAGATGGGCCTTGACCTTTACTGCTTTTCCGGCGGAAAGGGGCTATCTGGTCCGCAATGTAGTGGCCTGCTTCTCGGCCGGAAAGATCTTATCGAGGCGGCTCTGATGAACAGCAGTCCGCGCGAAGGGGCTGTGTGCCGTCCCATGAAGGTGGGCAAAGAAGAAATCATCGGTTGCCTGACAGCACTTGAAACCTGGCTGAAAATTGATGAAAAGAAGTTGTATGCCGAATGGAACGGCCGGGTAGAACGAATTCGGAAACTGGTCGACACCGTGCCTGGTGTAAAGACCGATATCTACATTCCCGAGGACGGCAATCGTTATCCAACGCTGAAAGTCTCATGGGATCAGCAGGCGTGGGGTTACAGTCTGTCTGACTGCGTGCGCGAGTTGCGCCAGAGCGATCCAGTCATCGAAGTGGTCGGCATCGATAACCCCAGCCTGGTCACGGCGGTCCGGGAGGGGAATCCAAATCCGAACCGCAAGGAACACAAGAATCCCGATCACATCGAACTAGTTTCGTTGACGATCAAGCCGGGAGAAGAAATCGTCGTGGGGCAAAGACTGCGCGCGCTTCTAAGTGCCGCGAGGAAGAAGGCGGCAGCCTAGCCAGCCTTGCTGCTGCCTCGAGAGAATCCATAGGAAGGATCCATGCGATACCTGTTACTTGGATTATTCACATTGTCGAGCGTTCTGGTCGAGGCGCAGCTGCGGCCTATCGTTCCCGTACAGGACTCAGCTCACGCCAATCGTTTTTATTCTCCGGCGGTTGATGCTGGAGACTACGTTTACATCTCGGCGCAAGGCCCTCGTCGGCCGGACGGTAGTTTGCCCTCGACTTTTGCCGCACAAGTCGGCCAGGCGCTCGACAATATTAAGGCCATTGTCGAATCAGCAGGTTTGACCATGGAGCACGTCGTCTACATCCAAGTCTATCTGGAGGACATTAACAAGTATGGAGAGATGAACGAAGTTTTCGAGAAATACTTTGGAAAGGCTCCCCCAGCCCGCGCTGTGCTAGGCGTTGCCAAAATTCCTGATTCGCCCATTCAGATCAATGCGGTCTCGGTACGCAACTTGGCGGAGAAGCGAGCTGTTTATCCGCAAAATTTTAAGTGGGCCGAGGCGGCTGCTCCCGGCGTGCTCACCCACGACCGACTCTTCGTGTCCGCCATGCCCGGGAGCGATCCTGCTACTGGCAAAGTTCCCGATGATCCGGCAACTCAAATAGACATGGCGCTCGACCGAATGCAGGCAGTCTTGAAGACTGGCGGCTTGGATCTCAGCCACATGGTCTTCGTCAATCCTTATTTAACTTCTGGGATCCCTATGCGCGTGATGAACGAGCATTACGCCCGAAGGTTTGAGTTCGGCAACACTCCGGCACGAGCCACGATCGAAGTATCGAGTTTGCCCAGTGGCGTTCACATCGAGTACACGGGCGTAGCTGTACGTGATCTGCAGCAACGGCGAGCGGTGCGTCCGAAGAACATGCCACCCAGTCCAACCGCGAGTCCCTGTGTTTTTGCAGCGGACACATTGTATTGTTCCGCGAAGAGCGGCTTTATTCCCGGGCCTCACGGCGGCACGTATGCCTCGACAACTCCGCATCAACTGCGCCAGACGATGCGCAATCTCCTCGACAATTTGGAAGAAGCCGACATGAATTTCGATGAGGTGGTTTCCACGAACGTTTATCTGGATGACTTATCGGACCTACCCGTATTTGACGGAGTCTACGCGCAGTATTTCGGATCCCTGTTGCCGGCACGAACGACGGTTCAACAGATTCCCGCAACTGAGCGTAAGCCTGACAAAGAAGATCACTACCCGGACTTGGAGCAGTTGTCGCTGATCGCGGTTCGGCCGTCAAAGCACTAACAACAAGCTGAACCCCCAGTCAATGTATCGCCGACGCAAGAGCGAAGCCCGTAATTTACCGTTGGCCTTGCTATTGTGCCGTGGCAGGGGCAAGCGCCTGCTTGCGGCGTTCGGCGAGCTCGTTGGCCATGGATTGGTTCTTCTCACGACTCAAGGGATAAAAGAGCAAGCAAGTTGCGGCGGCGAAGAAGAACAGACCTGCGTAGATGCTGGCCGTGAGAAGGATTCCTGCTTGCGTGTGCGCGGTCTGTACGGAAGCAGTGGACACTAAGCCGTAGGCGGACAGCAGCCATCCCGCAATGGCACCACCTAAGGCCAGTCCTGCCCATAATGCGAAGACAACACCGGCAGTCACGGTTCCGGTGGCGCGGCGCCTTGTCTTCCACTCGCCATAATCTGCGACGTCGCCCATCATCGCCCACAGGATTGGTCCCGACAGTCCGAATGAGAACTGCCTAACTACTTCCGTGCCGATGATGAGGTAGGTGGCGGTCGGCGGGATTACAAACAGCGCTATATTGAAAATGCCGGTCAGAATCATGCTCCCGATAAAAAGCTCGCGTTTCCCTACTCGCACGGAAACGGCGGTCGAGCAGGCTACACCCAAAAGCAGTGCAGCCAAACCAAAGCCATTGAACCATGCGAAGAGGTTTACGTCGCCAGCCACAAAGCGAAAATAGGGCAACATGACATTGCCGCGCACCAGAATCGCAGCGAAATAGAACAAAGTAACCAGAAAGAGCACGATCCACGGCCCGTTGTGAACGAGGTCCGAAAGGTCCTGACCGAGTGAGGTCTTCTGCTGTGGATCGGGCTGGATGCGCTCCTTCGTCACGAAGAAGGAAATGATAAAAAAGATCACACTGAGGACGGAAAGTAGCCCCATCGTAAGCTGATAGCCTAACGCGTCGTTACCGCGGCCAAAGAATTTGACCATCGGAATGGCGAGGCTTGCGACGATGAACCCGGCGCTGTTCGCCGCAATCTGCCTATACGACGAGATGCTGGTGCGCTCGTCGGGATCTTGCGTCATGACTGCAGTCAGCGAAGCATAAGGCACGTTGTTCACTGTGTAAATAACTCGCAGAAGGATGTAGGTGATCCACGCATAAATGATCTTTGCAGCCGGGCTGAGCTGCGGAGTCGTGAATGTCAGGACGCTAATGATTCCGAATGGGACGGCGGTCCAGAGCAGCCAGGGGCGGAACTTGCCCCACTTGCTCGACGTCCGGTCTGCGATCATTCCCATTAGCGGATTGAAACAAGCGACTCCTAGCCCAACAACGAGAAAAAGAGTTCCAGCCTGGGCTGCCGTTAGGCCAAACGTGTGGGTATAGAAGTCCAGTTGCAGGGCCAGCATCGCCTGGAAAATAAAGTTGGCGGCCATGTCCCCGAGAGCGTAACCGGTTTTTTCACCAATCGAGAGTTTCTGGATCATATGTGCCTCGCGATGCCGATGCAGCCAACTTATTTCGTTACGCGCAGCGTGACCTTCGTCAGATCCTGGTCACGCGACGAATTGCCGACCATGATGAAAAACTCTCCCGGTTCGACGACGCATTTCATGTTCACGTCGTAGAACGCGAGCAAGTCGGGGGAGATTTCGAAGGAGACAGTTTTCTTTTGGCCGGGATGCAGCGATATTTTCTGAAATCCCTTCAGCTCTTTTACCGGGCGTGTGACGGAGCTGACGACGTCGCGGATGTACATCTGCACGACTTCTGCACCTTCGCGCTTTCCGGTATTGGTCACCTCCGCAATCACATGTGTTGCGGCGTTGGCTCGAATCACCTTCTTCTCGAGTCGAACATTCTGGATGTCAAACGTCGTGTAGCTGAGTCCATAACCGAATGCGTAGAGCGGCGAGACGTCATCAAAGAGATATCCGCGCCGGGCCGATGGTTTGTAGTTATAGAACACGGGCAAATGTCCCACCGACCGCGGAATCGTAACGGGTAACTTACCGCCGGGGTTCACATCGCCGAACAATACGTCGGCAACAGCATGTCCATTCTCCTGTCCCAGATACCAGCATTCAAGAATGACTGGAACATTCTGGACCAGGAAATTAATAGAATTCGGCCGTCCGTTATAAAGAAGTGCTATCACTGGTTTGCCCGTCGCCAACATGGCTTTGATCAGCTCTTCCTGCCGTCCGATCAAGTCAAGGACAGCGCGGTCCCCCATGTGGTTCAGGCCCCAGGCCTCGCGTGATGTTTGCTCGTTCTCGCCGATGGCTAGAATGATTACATCAGCCTGCTTCGCTACTTCAACGGCCTCGGCAATCTGTTTCCGGTCTTCTTCAGGATTGCTGGGAACGACTTCATCCTGATTCCAGTTGCCGCCGATGGTGATCTTGCAACCCTCACTGTAGAGCACCCTGGCGCGTTTACCCACCCGCTCTTCGATGCCTTCAAGTAGCGTCACCTCATGTTTAGGAACACCACTGTAACCGCCCAGGAGCGTGCGGTTCGCGTTCGGACCGACGACCGCAATCGTACGGTACTTGCTCAAATCAAGCGGAGCTAGCCCGCCCTCATTCTTCAACAGGGTTATGACCTCGCGAGCAGACTGGCGGGCCAGCTGGCGGTGATCATCGCACCCGACGATCCGCTCAGCTTCAGCTGGATCCACATAGGGATCATCGAACAGGCCCAGCTTGAATTTCCATAACAGCATCGGGGCTACAAGCTCATCGAGTTGCGATTCCTTGAGGGCACGCTTCTTCACCAGCTCAACAAGTTCCAAGTAGCAGTCGGGATCGGGCAACTCGATATTCACACCTGCTTCCACTGCCAGTTTGCACGATTCCTTCTTGTCGGCCGCGACGAAGTGTCCGTGAGTATCCGGACGATACCCGAGTTCCCAGATCGCAAAGTAATCTGAGACGGTGTACCCCTTGAAACCAAATTCTTTGCGAAGCACATCGCGCAGAAGCCACTTGTTCGCATGCGACGGCACCCCGTCGACCTCGTTGTAGGAGGGCATCACGCTGATAGCGCCGGCTTTTTGCAGCGCTCCCTTGAAGGAATAGAAGAAGGTCTCGCGCAGCACGCGCATCGAAACATTTGCCGGAGCGCAATTCATTCCCGACTCGGGCTGGCCATGTCCGACGAAGTGCTTCAAGGTGGCAATGAGGCGCTTTTTGTCGCGGAAGCTGGCATCGCCCTGAAAGCCCCGAACCGCGGCAATCCCCATGCGTGAAACCAGGAATGGATCCTCGCCGTATGTCTCTTCGACGCGCCCCCAGCGCGGATCGCGGGCCACGTCTACCACCGGTGTAACTGCCTGGTGAGCGCCTCGTGATCGGGCTTCCAGCGCGGTGGCGGTAAAAATTGACTCGACCAATTCTGTGTTGAAAGTCGCAGCCAGCGCGATCGGCTGTGGGAAACTGGTGCCGTCAACCGCTGCATGCCCGTGCAGGCATTCTTCGTGGAAGATTACGGGAATTCCGAGCCGCGAGTTCTCGATAAAGAACTTCTGAATTGCATTAGTGGTTTCGGCCATTTTGCGGGCGTTCAGGCCCTTGCCAGCGTCGCTCGGACGTCCAACCTGGCCCAGTCCGTTTCCATCTTTGAATGATTGTTTGGCTTTCCCCAGGTCGAAGTTGCCCTCGGTATCGACCAGAGTCTGAGGTTTCTTCTGCCAGATACAGAGCATCTGCGCGGCTTTTTCTTCCAGAGTCATGCGAGACAGGAGATCTCTCACCCGCTGCTCTGCAGAAAGTGCAGGATTGCGATAGGGCACGATGCCAGACTTGCGCTTACCACGCTGACTCGATCTCGGCGACTTGGCGCTGGTCCTCTTCATGCGTTTGTTTCGGGCCACGATAAAGCCTCCTCAGGCGGCATCTCTCGTTTAAACAGCGCAAGTTTAGAAAACACAAGCGAGCTGTTCGATGGATTCGTTCAGAACAGGCACTATACTATGGCTCGCAGATCCCCAGTGTGAGACAAGTCACAGAGACGAGCACAGATGTGGCTTCAGATCGCGTTGCAGGTTGCGATTCGGCGCTGACTCACAAACAACATCAACTGTCATGATTGGCTTTCCTCGAAGGAGACATGAGTCAGTCTTTCTTGCAAATCCAGCCGAAATAAAGCGTAATTAATAGTTAGTATGCGAAATTATATTGACAAGCTTTCGAAAACGGCAGTATTTTTGCTCGGAACCTTTATCCAAGCAAATGCCCACGAGCTGCGAAACTCCTCCACTTGTTCCGACCCAGATCAGGGCAATGACAACAACTCGTCTTTTCATTTCCGTTCTTATTTTCGCGACGTTGCCGGCTGGAGTCCGCGCGGCAGCACGACCGGATCAATCCGCTGCGCCTTCCAAACCGATCGCACATGAGTTGCCGCGCATCCAAAGCCAGAACCTTCGTGTCGAGTTTGATAAGAACATGCGGAGCCGCATCGTTGCGAGAATCGCGGGCAAGGAAGTTCCGTTGGGCGGCTTCTCGCCATCGGAAACTGTTATGGGAAAAGAGCATTCCTGGTATGACTTTGCTCTCGAGTCGCAGAAGGACGAGCGCGTCAACGATGGTTTGGGCAGTGGTGAAAAACTCAACCTGATCGGTTCGTCCGGAGCGCTTCGCAAAGTTCTTTCAGTCACCATTTACGATGAATTCCCAGCCCTTGCCATATTTGCCGTCAGTTATACGAATAGTGGGAAGTCGAAGATTGAGATTCTCGGCTGGAGTAACAACGCATATCGCATAGACGCACAACGGGGTACCAGCCAGGTAGCCTTTTGGTCGTTCCAGAGCGGTTCCTACGAGCGCCGTCCGAATTGGATCGTCCCGTTGCATAGCGGCTTCTATCAGCAGAATTATTTGGGAATGAATGCCAGCGACTACGGCGGGGGGACGCCGATTATTGATGTGTGGCGCAAAGACGTTGGTCTTGGTGTAGGCCTCGTCGAAGCTGGCCCGCGCCTTGTTTCGCTGCCAGTTTCGATGCCGAGTGCACGCCAGGCTCGGGTCGGTGTGCAGTATCGCCATGAGCGATCCTTGGAGCCAGGTGAAACTCTCCAGACGTATCGTACCTTCGTCACCGTACATCAAGGCGACTACTTTCAAACGCTCCTCACGTACCGCGGATACATGTCAAAACTCGGTTTTCACATGGCGTCCGCGCCAGATGACGCTTTCGGGGCAATCTGGTGTGCATGGGGATACGGCCGTAACTTCAAACCGCAGCAGGTCTACGACACTCTCCCGACCGTCAAGCGAATGGGGTTCAAATGGGTCACGCTCGACGACGGATGGCAAAACAATTACGGCGACTGGCAACTGGATCCGAAGAAGTTTCCGAATGGCGATGCCGATATCAAGGCGATGGTAGATCGGATTCACCAGGAAGGGTTCAAAGCGCAGCTCTGGTGGTCGCCCCTCAGCGCGGTGGCTGACTCCAAGTTACTGCTAAACGAACCTGATCTGGCGTTGAAGAATCAAGACGGTTCGAGGCGCAAGATCTCATGGTGGAATTCCTATTATCTTTGCCCCGCGAACGCGCGTGTTGTGTCATATCACAAAGAGCTGGTGCACAAGATTCTGGTGGATTGGGGATTTGACGGGCTTAAGCTCGACGGCCAGCACATGAACGGCGTGCCTGCCTGTTACAACACCGCCCATCACCACCAGCGTCCCGAAGAATCGGTGGAGGCTCTGCCGGACTTCTTTCGCGAAATCTACGATGCTGCGCAGGCGGCGAAACCAGGATCGCTGGTTGAGTTCTGTCCTTGCGGGACGGCTTATTCCTTTTTCACCATGCCGCACTTCAATATGTCTGTTGCTTCCGACCCTGCAAACTCATTCCAGGTTCGTTCTAAGGGGAAGACGCTTAAGGGACTCATGGGCGATGACATTCCGTACTTCGGCGATCACGTCGAGCTGAGCGACAATCACGACGACTTCGCTTCGACGTTGGGCGTAGGCGGCGTGGTCGGCACACAGTTTGTGCTGCCCTCTCTGGTCGAGAAGCACGGCCGGTTTGACCTCACGCCCGAGCATGCAAAGATTTTCCAGAAGTGGCTGGAGCTTTATCAGGAAAAAGGTCTCTCGCGTGGACAATATCTGGGCACGCTCTACGACATCGGCTTTGATGTGCCCGAAACGCACGTCATCCGCAAAGATCGCAAGATGTACTACGCCTTCTTTGCGAGCGATTGGAAAGGCGGCCTGGAGTTACGCGGCTTGGGTGATCGTTCGTATCACATTGTGGACTACGTGGACGGGAGAGATTTCGGAATCGTCCGTGGCCCAGTCGCGCACCTGTCTGCAGATTTTTCCAAACACCTTTTGCTGGAAGCAACCCCGCAGTGAGCGTGCGCTTACGGCACATCACGGAAGGACAAGCATGAAACTCGCGACTCTTCTTATGTTATTGGTGTGCGTCTCAGGAGTTTTTGGACAAGCGAACTCTTTCTTCTACGTTTCGACGACTGGCGATGACAAGAATCCGGGCACCGAGGCCGCGCCTTGGCGCACGATTCAACATGCCGCAGATACCGCACGTGCCGGTAGCACAGTCAACGTGCGCGAAGGAGTCTACGAAGAACTGGTAAGCATCAACGTATCCGGGAACGCGAGCGACGGTTTCATTTCCTTCAGGAGCCTTCCAGGGGAGACCGCGGTTCTGGACGCAACTCGTTTCACGCCGACCAGCAGAACCGGAGTCCTTACGATTCACAACCAGAGTTATGTCAGAGTTGAGGGCTTCGAAATCCGCAACTTCCGCACCGCGGAACATCGACTGGCACCCTTAGGGATAGACATCCACGGATCTGGCTCCCACATCGAGCTACTGAAAAATAACGTTCATCACATCGAGCAGACGTTTCCGGGCCGCGATGCTCCCGGAAGCGGTGGCAACGGCTTCGGTATTGCGGTGTACGGTACCGACGCCAAGACTCCCATTACGGACCTGGTCATAGACGGCAACGAGGTGCATCACCTCAAAACCGGTTCGAGCGAGTCGCTCGTAGTGAACGGGAATGTCACAAACTTCCGCATCACTCACAACGTTGTCCACGACAACAACAACATTGGAATCGATGTCATCGGCTTTGAGCGCACCGCGCCCGATCCTGCCGTCGACCAGGCCCGCGATGGAGTGGTGAGCGGCAATCTGGTCTACAACATCACTTCACGCGGGAATCCAGCATACGGCAACGACCAGTCTTCTGATGGCATTTACGTCGACGGCGGCACCCGAATCCTAATCGAGCAAAACGTGATGCATGACGTGGACTTCGGTATCGAGCTGGCCAGCGAGCATCGAAATCGTGCTACCAGTTACATCATCGCGCGGGATAATCTTATCTATCACTGTAATACCGCGGGCGTTTCGATTGGGGGTTATGCACCTGAGCGGGGACGCACCGAGCACAGTATCGTTATTAACAACACGCTCTACCAAAATGACACGTCGGCGACAGGGTCGGGTGAGTTTCAGATGCAATGGAATATGTCCGATGATATCTTTGCAAACAATATCGTCTACGCAGGTCCCGCATGCCTTTTCTCGTTGACCAGATCTCAAGTGGAAAAGGACCGGCGCCCCGTCAGTATTGACCACAACCTTTATTACTGTGCTGCCGGCTCGCAGGAGAGCAAATGGGCTGCGGCTTCTGATACCGTTACGGGATTTGATAAATACGTTCAATCCACGGGGAATGATTCTCATTCCCATTTTTCGGATCCGTTTTTCATTGATCCCGCCAAGAATGACTTCCACGTGCGGCAAGATTCTCCAGCGATTGCCGCCGGCATAACTGAGGGAGTGCCTGTCGGGGAATTCGATCTGGACGGCTCTCCACGTCTCAAATCCGGAAAGATAGACATCGGTTGCTACGAGAAGAAGTAAGACCTTCTCGGCAAATATTATTCAGGTAGAGACCAGCAAACCTTAGCGGGCTTCGACAGTTTCTGCGCGCCGCTCTCGGCGGGAGGGACGACGCCCCTCTTGGGGCGGAGTCGCCGATTGGCGGATCTTGAGTTCAGTGGGCAGGACCAACTTCTGCGGATCCTGTGTGGAACCTGCAATTCGCTCCAGCAACAAACGTGCGGCAGCAGTGCCCAACTGGTATCCAGGCTGGTGCACCGTTGTCAAAGCTGGCGCGGTAAATTCCGCGAAGTCCAAATCGTCGAAGCCGACGATGGAGAGTTCTTCCGGACAGTGCAGGCCAAGTCCACGACCGGCCATCAGTGCTCCCATCGCCATCAGATCATTGCAAGCGAAGATTGCAGTTGGCCGAGGCAACATGGCCAATAGCCGCTTCGCCGCGTTATACCCGCTGGTGCGTTCAAAACGAGCTTCCTGGATGTGATCCGGCTCGATCGACACCTTCGCTTCTGCGAGAGCACGCTTGAATCCTGCAAGCCTCTCGACCGCGTTCGCAAGATGAAGAGGGCCAGTAATCAGACCCATCTGTCGATGTCCTAGTCGCAGCAGGTAACGGGTGGCAGCATAGGCACCGGCCTCATTGGCGACCAGAACTACATCTCCATTCCAACCTTGGGCCTGGCGATCGATACAGACTACTGGCGGCCCGGGCGCGCCCAGCTTGAAATGTGAGGAGATCTCGCTATCAACGGATGGAATAATCAGCCATCCCGATGGACGATAGGAGCGCATTTCGTTCAAATAGGAAACTTCCTTACGGCGATCATTATCGGTGTTGCACAAGACGATGCGGTACGAGTGTTTGTAAGCGACATCCTCAACCCCACGGATCACGCCAGGAAAAAAAGGATTGGTGACATCGGGAATAATCATGACCAGCATGCTGGTCTGGTTTTTGCGAAGACCGCGGGCCAGTTCGCTGGGTGATACCCCAGACTGCGGATCGCCTCGAGCACCCGTTGGCGGAGTTTTTCGCGAACCTTCGCCGTCCCGTTAACCACATGCGACACCGTTCCGATCGACACCCCGGCCCGTTCCGCAATCTGCCGCATTGTCACGGGAGAATTCATAAGAACAGGCCGCCGCGTTCAGCAAGAAAGTAGTGCCCAGTCCATCCTATTCTGCGTCCTGCACACAGCGGAAGCCGAGCGTTGCCGATCGATCCATGCTCGGAGACATCATCAACAGCTTGCCGTGCTCGTTTAGTTTATAGGCTTGCGGGAAATACCAGATTGAACCTTGTGGCTGGTAGTAGCTGCCTCCCCGCACAATGCCGCCGCGCGTATGTTCATCCTGAAACTCTTCGGTCCACTGCCAGACATTTCCGACCATATCGATCACGCCAAAGGGACTCGCACCCTGAGGATGGGCATCCACTGCGTCTGGACCGCGCATCGAGCGCCCCTTTTCAGGCGCCGAAATCTTCTCCGCATCCCACGAGCTACCCCAAGGATATGTGCGACCGTCCGTACCTTGGGCTGCATATTGCCATTCCCATTCATGAGGCAGCCGCTTTCCAGCCCACGAGGCATAAGCTCGGCAGTCTTCTACCGAGACCCAGGTCACAGGCTTGTTCTCCCAGCCACCGGGATACGATCCGTTTTTCCAGTCACGGAGGAAGTTCAGATCATCCTGCGGATGATAGTGCGTCGCGTCCATGAACTTTTTGAATTGCGCGTTGGTGACGGGATATTTGTCGATCCAAAATGCATTTACGTGCATGGGATGATCGTGGAAACGGCGTGGCGAATCTTCCCATGGATACTGCACGTCCACCCCGATGTCGTCGAAACCCTCGATCTCGACACCTTGTACGCGAAAATCAAAATCCGCCGCCGGAATCTTCACCATATCTGCCGGCGACCCCGACGGCGGCTTCGTTCGAGCGATGGGGACGATTTGCTGCGAGGTCACTTTCCATTCGTGAGAAAAGCTGGCCAATGATGTTGCCGACATCTGTTTCATGGTCGACATCAGCTTCTGGATTCCGGCATCCGGCGCATTGGGAGATGCGAGCAAGGCCCCGAAGCCGTGGGCCTCAATCGGAAACGAAAGAAGAGTCCGACCGGCCTGATTCGTCACGGGAGTCAGCTCTACGCCATGATAAAGATCGTAGTAATGCATGCCCGCAACTGGCGTGAGTTCGATCTGCGGACCGTCGACGTTGTATTCGTTGCGATTCACGATCGTCCAGACGGACTGTTCGCCTGAGGGCCACCGGCTTGCATAAACGCCATATCGCAACATGGGTGCCATGGGCTCCCATTCACTGCTGATCAGAAACGGTGCTACCACACGTTCGATGGCTGCTATGCGGCGTGTGGCTTCGCCGTCGCGCGGAGTAATACCGTTCCAGATACCCCAGATGTTTTCCCAGCTTTCCCACCCGACTCCATTGAAGAACGCAAACTGCAGGTTGTCAGTCTTGTCTCGCTTCCAGCGATCGGAAATATTCACCATGTGCCGAGTGTCGAGCCATTTGTATTTGTCGACCATGGGTACGAACGGATATTCGTATTGCCCCCAAGTCATGACGTTCCAGGCGAGGGCTTCATCGGAAGGTCCTTCTTCTGGTTCAAAAGCGAGAGGATGGCCAGTCTTGTCGGCCGCTAAGGAAAAAGCCAGGGGAACTCCATCTTGCGTGTCCCCATTGATTCCATCGGCCCCGACCTCCGCCATCAGGTTGGCGATGGCATCCGGCCACGACATGCCCGGATCTCGCGTGCCCTGATCCCACATCATCATGGGAAAAAGAACGCGCACTCCGCGGCGATGAAAGTCGCCGATCATTTGCCGCACGCCCGCCACTCCTCCCGGCATCGATCGGATCATGTCATGCTGGTTGCGGTTGTCGATTCCCATGTTCGGATATGTTGGCCAAATCAGCACCGCATCGATTCCGCCGTATGTCTTCTCCAGATCGTCGAGATACCGGTCGACGGTATAGCGATGAGCGACAGGGTCAAAGAAATACCGATCATGGACCATCATCTGCGGTTGAAAGAAACTGGACTGCGTCCACTTGAGAGCGGGGAGATCGTACCGGGATCCGTTATACCCGATGCGAATGCGGCGCTCGTCTCTCCAATGACGAATGTCTGCTAACCAGTCGTTATGTTCATGCTCGCTACACGCGGTTGAACCACCCTCCCATGCTCCTTTCACAACCAGACACCCGGGACTGGGAATTTGCTGGCCGTTCGGCGGGAAGTTGGTATCCTGCGAAACCACGCGTAATACACAGACGAAGAACAGAATGAGAAGCGACGGCAAGGCGCGTTTCATAAGTGCATTCGGCGAAAGCAGAAGGATTTGCAAAATATAAAACGTTTCAAAAGTGATGTCTATGATCCTCACAGCGGTGACTAGCCGAAGACGTCCTAATTCAGCGAGTGGTGAAGTGTCACGATTCGGTCCACTCAGCGTTTTGATTGGTTCGCCGGAGGGCGCTCGGTCTGGATCGAACAACTACCGGGAAAAGATTGGAGGCGCGGGTCGGAATCGAACCGACGCATAAAGGTTTTGCAGACCTCTCCCTTACCACTTGGGTACCGCGCCCTGCACAATCCACCAGCGCCCCGGATGGGAGTCCGACTGCGGAGCACGAGCAAACTGGAGAAAAAATCTGGAGCGGGAGACGGGATTTGAACCCGCGACTTCGACCTTGGCAAGGTCGCACTCTACCACTGAGTTACTCCCGCTCGACGTCAAAATTATACCGCACTTGGCCGGGAATCGATGCCTGCAACGGTGCTTAGCGGCGTTACCAATGGACTAGAGCACTACACCATTTCCAGTTCTATCTTTTTTGCCGTCCGATCGAGTTTCGCGATTCGGAAACTGCGCACTTGTCCCGCCCGAGCAGGTTCGGTTTTTACTGGCGCACCTGCTCCCGTTTTCCATCGCGCCTGCAGCATTGAACTCAGAGACGACAGGTCTGCTTTCGAAGCCATCGCAGGTTCGCTTTTCGCCCGCGCGCTGGCCGTGACCTTGCAGACCGCAAAGATCCCGTCGCCTAACTCCACTCGTGACTGTTCACCGGAGTCATCCACCAGTCGACCGGTAACCACGTCTCCTTCTTTGTGTTCGGCGACGTACTCGTCGAGCCCCGTCGGTACAAGCTGTTTCATCCCTAACCGCATCTGCCGCTTTTCCAGATCGATAGCCAGTACCTGAGCTTTCACCAGTTGTCCGAGGCGAAGCACGTCGGCGGGCTGACCGATTCGCTTCTCGGCGCTGATGTCGCTGACGTGAATCATGCCCTCCACTCCTTCGGAAAGCTGCACAAAAGCACCGAATTTTGTAAGGCTCGTAACGGGCGCTTCCACCGCCGAACCCACCGCAAAACGTTGCGGGACCTCGGTCCACGGATCGCCGAGTGCTTGTTTCAGTCCAAGGGAAATACGCTGCTCGGCGGCTTTGACGCCTAGGATGATGACTTCGACCGCTTCTCCCGGCTTCACGACATCACTGGGCTTCCTGACTTTGCTCTTGGCCCACGACATCTCCGAGATGTGAATCAGGCCTTCGATGGCGGGCTCAAGCTCAACGAACGCGCCGAACTCCATCAGCCGGGTCACCGTGCCGCGAACTCGATCCCCGACTTTATACTTTTGCGGAACAGGATCCCATGGATGCGGCTGGAGTTGCTTGAGCCCGACTGAAATGCGTTTCTTGTCATCTTCATTCGCGAGTTTCAGCACCTTTACATCGACCTGCTGTCCCACCGAGAGCACATCAGACGGCTTATTCACGCGTCCCCACGAAATATCGCTCACGTGCAGCAATGCGTCGACCCCTCCGACATCGACGAATGCGCCATAATCGGTCAGGCTGCGGACGGTTCCGCTGACGGTGTCTCCCTCTTTCATCTGCCCATACAGCCTGTCCTTGGCAGCACGTTCCTCCTCTTCCGCGACGGCCCGTCGATCGACAACGACATCTTCGTCTGTGACGTCGAGCTTGATGATCCGGCAGCGAATCTCCTGCCCAACCAACTTCTCCATTTCGGCGGCATCGCGGACTCCGCTGCGTGAGGCAGGCATGAAGGCGCGCACGCCCACATCGACGCTAAAGCCGCCCTTCACAACTGCAGATACCGTCCCCAAAACGGACGACTTGTCGGCGAAGGCTTTCTCGAGCGCCGACCAATCCATAGGCCGCTCGACCTTGAATAAAGAGAGTTCATAATAGCCATCCGGATCGCGACCTTTGACGGTTACGAGCGCTTTGTCGCCTGGTTTGAGGGTATTTCCCTGAAGCGCTGTGAGCGGAAGAATTCCTTCGGACTTATATCCGATGTCGAAAAAGATGGTCTCAGCGTTGACAGAAATAACGGTCCCTTGCAGCTGCCTGCTGCCCTCTGTCTTACGGGAGTGACTCTTCTGGAATTCGGAGAGAATCTCGCCGAAAGATTCGTTGCTTTCGACTTCGGTCTGAGTTTCTGGATCGTTGGAGTTGGAGATTTGTGGATCAGCCATGAGAAAAGACAGCCTCGCCGCGGATCGGTATTAACCAGGACAGCAATTTATTAGGATATCATCGCCCTATCGCGATTTGGCATTCAGGGCCGGGGTCCACTGCGGATCGTCTTCCGGATTCACAATCTGTCCGTCGCGCATGTGAATAATGCGGTCGCCATAACTTGCAGCCTCGGGATTGTGGGTAATCATCATCACGGTCTGGCCGAGTTCCTGATTCGATAGCCGGAGCATCCCGAGCACAACATCCGAGTTCTTGGAGTCCAGATTGCCGGTCGGTTCGTCGGCAAGCACGACCGTGGGCTTATTAATAAGGGCGCGAGCCAACGCCACGCGCTGCTGTTCGCCACCGGAAAGCTCGGAAGGACGATGTTTCAATCGCTTCGTCAAGCCAAGCAGATCGGTGATGCGATTGAAGTAAGCAGGATCCTGGTCTCCGTTGCCCGAGATCTCCTGCGCCATCAGGATATTGGAACGGGCGTCGAGAGTCGGCAGCAGGTTGAACTTCTGGAATACAAAGCCGATTTTTCGCTTTCGCAGGCGGGTTCGGTCTGCATCGGAAAGCGAAGACAGATCGTCGCCGTCGAGGATGACACTGCCGCCATCGGACCGAGTCAGCCCGCCAAGCAGATAAAACAAAGTGGACTTGCCGCTTCCCGAGGGGCCGACGAGGCTGACAAACTCGCCTTGTTTCACGGCAAACGACACCCCGCGCAGCGCTTCTACTTCGATTTTTCCGATGTGATACGTCTTGCGCAGATTTCTTGCTTCAATGAAGGCTTCAGCCATGCTGAGGAAATCTTACACGAAGCGAGTCAGCACAACCGTGCTACAGGAAATGAATCGCTGATTGAGCTCTTCACGCCAGGGTCGTGTAGCGGAGCTCGAATCGTTCAGGCGGCGCCAACCCGGCGAGCCAGTGCGGGTGTTCGGTGCTGCATGCGCCGCGGTCCCCGTTTGCGAATCAGTAACAATCGCACTTTCTCCAGCAGGTCGGCCGGAGAATACATTCCCTTCGTTAGAAACACGTCGGCTTGCGAGTCATGATCGTAGATGCGCACCTTGCTGGAGATCAGAATAGCGGGAGTGTGCGGAGACAGGTTCTTGATCTTAGTTATCAGCTGCGGACCGTCCAAGCCGGGCATCGCCATGTCGGCAATCAGCAGGTCGATGCCGCCTTTCGCAAAGCGCTCCAGCGCGTCTTCGCCCCGCGAAAAACTGGCCACCCGATATCCGCGCGTCTCCAGCATAATTTTGCGATGAGATAGGGACTGCTCGTTATCATCCACACACAAGATCGTGCGCTTAGGTTTCATCAGCCTTCCGCATCCCATTGGTGCTCGCGCCGCGAGCTCTCCGAATGGAGGCTTTTCTCAATATGAAGAATGTACAGAACGAAGATGGATGCTAAAAGGAAACAGCCGCGCTGTAAAGTGCCGCCGATGACAATGGAACTTTCTGGCTATTGATTTAGATGCGACTCAACGGTCGTCAGTGTTTTCCATGTCTTGCGCGTCATGCGCTAAAGAAAAATCTCACCACGAATCACTTCGATTGCATTGCCTCCGACGCGAACGTTAACTATCCGGTTATCGCGGCGCGAAGCTCGGACGAAAATTCGGCTCGGTCGCTGCATCTCCACTCCCTGTTCGATCAGCACGCGGCGATCGGGTTCGGCGACCCCATGTGCCACCATCCATGCCGCGGTGCAGCCCGCGGCCGAGCCCGTCGCAGGATCTTCGCCGTTGTAGAACATCATGCGCGCGTGCAACCCTGCATCACGATCCGTGGTCTCGCGGGTCACGAAATAGAAGAATTTCCCGCCACTCTTCTCCAGATAAGCGCTGGCCCCGTGCAAATCGACTCTCAGGTTTTGAATTATCTTTAGGGACCTCAGTGGCGTTACGGTGAACGGTACCCCAGTAGAAACCGTCTGAATCGGCAGCGAATCATCGAAGTCATGGACATTCAGTCCCGTCGCGCGCGCCACAGCTTCACGATCATGTTGGACTCCGAATTCGGGGTCGATCTGGGTCATCTCACCGAAGGCCGGCTCTCCTGCTTTTTCTTCAAATCTGATAGGAACCCTCCCGACATTAAGTTCGAGCGCAACCTGCTCCGATCCTGTCTGGCCGCGCAGCGCAAAAGCCGTCCCCAACGTGGGATGTCCAGCGAACGGCAATTCTTCCTGGACAGTGAAGATTCTGACCCTGACTCCGCGTTCGCGTTCAATCGCAGGATCGCGCGGAAAAACGAAGGTGGTCTCCGACAAGTTCGTCTCTTTAGCAATAGACTGCATCTCACCGTCATTCAGTCCACGCGCGTCGAACAATACTGCCAAAGAGTTGCCTTCCAGAGGCTTTGAAGAGAATACGTCCCACTGTGCCATTGCAAATCGGCGTGACTGAGTTTCCATTGGTTTCCCCGTGTCAAAAACGTGCGCCATGCAACCGATGAGCGCAGCCCTGTCAGCGATGCAGAAAATCGTGAAAGAAGCGCTCATTACGGCGTGTCTCAGACGTTGACACGTCCATTTCGAGACGCCTATCCTAGTTCATATGGTTCGCCCATTCGCCGCCAGGTTCATCTGTTGTTGTTGCCTGACGCCGGAGTGTGGGTAGGAACTCAGCGAATTTCTTCCCACCCACCCGGCTAAGCGGGTGGGTTTCACTTTCATCCGCTTTATAAGCTGGGAGCCGGGTCGGGCCGACTTTCGGAATATTGCATCGATAGAAAATTACGAAGGAGAATCCTATGACTACCGCGACTGTGAATGAGATCTATAGTGTTCCTCGAATTAACGATACTGCGCCCGATTTCACCGCTGACACCACACAAGGCACAATCAGGTTCCATGAATGGATCGGCGATGGCTGGGCCATCCTGTTCTCGCATCCCAAGGACTTCACGCCTGTTTGCACCACCGAACTAGGCTACATGGCAAAGCTGCAGCCGGAATTCGCCAAGCGCAACGTTAAGATTATCGGGCTCAGTGTTGATCCGGTATCAAGCCACGAAAAATGGGAAAAGGACATCGAAGAAACGCAGGGCGCAAAGGTGAACTATCCCATGATCGGGGACCCTCAGCTGAAAATAGCGAAACTTTATGGGATGCTACCCGCTGAAGCCGGTGAGACCTGCGAAGGACGTACCCCTGCTGATAATGCGACGGTGAGGACAGTGTTCGTAGTCGGTCCGGACAAGAAGGTTAAGCTGCAGCTCAGCTATCCGATGACGACCGGCCGCAACTTCGACGAGATCTTGCGCGTGATCGATTCCATGCAACTCACCGCCAAGCATAAAGTTGCCACTCCGGTGAACTGGAAACCTGGTGACGACGTGATCCTTACCGGTGCGGTATCGAACGAAGAGGCGCAACAGAAATTCCCTGGCTTCAAGACGGTTAAGCCTTATCTACGAACCGCAAAGCAGCCAAAATAAGGCGGGCGAAGAAGGACGCTGGTACCAGCCTGAATCTGGTTTCGCATCTGAGTATGGTTTGGAAGGGCGCGGAGTTCGATCCGCGCCCTTGTTTTATCATCTGAACTGGCTTTCTGCGGAAGCGCATGCGGTCCGGTGATCGTCCCGGTCTTCAAAACCGGCGAGCGGCAGGCAATCCTGTCACTGGTGGGTTCGACCCCCACTCGCTTCCGCCATTTATTTTCAATGAATTAGCCGAGAAGCCCGTTTCTGGATAGTTTCCGGATGGCCGATTCTCCGCGAACCAGTTTCGTCTCTGATCGCAGCAGCGCTTATAAAATGCTGATGTGGCTGTGGCTAGGACACCCTAAGTCACTGGACATAATTCTTGCAGTTGAAATGATAGCGGAACAGCGTCAGCGCTTGTACCTAGCTTGTGGAGCCGAGCGCGCAACCGCATTAGTCATTGGTCGAATGCGCATCTGCCCACACGTTCTTGACTTGGGGAGGATGCAGCAATGTTTGCATTACAACGCAGTACTGCTCGGTTTTTTGTTGGAGATCTGCCAACTGCTCCTCAGTTGCCTGCGGCGCGTGGACATCAAAATTGACCCTAATGCTTTCAAATCCGACCGGCGCCATTTTCGACATTCCGAGTGTCCCCTGCAAATCCAGGTCTCCCTCAACGGTGACCTCGATCTTATCAGTGGGTATTCCCATCGCGGCGGCTACCATCTGGCAAGTGATCTGCGCGCAAGCGGCTAATGCACCGAGCAGTAGATCCCCGGAGCAGGCTCCAGCGCCAGTTCCCCCAACGCCTTTGTGCGCCTGGGCGTTATAGATGGCTCGCCCGAGGTCAACCGAACAAGAGATCGGCACATCCGTTTCTCTACCGTGCGCCACGAGAGTGATCCTGGAAGTGGCCGGGGCTTGCCGATATGCATCTTTCAAAGGCCGCTGTAACGATCTGATATCCATTAAGTTCCTCTAAATCCGGCTCATTATATGCGCTTTCCCTGATAGAACACGCCTGAGGCTGATTTTTGCTGAATATGCTCCCACCCTTCGTTGTTTTCTGAAGGGTGGGAGCGTGTTGAGGAGATTTAACCTTTTGTTTTCGATAAGTCGAGACTGCTCTACTTTGCAGATGCAAGAAGCGTGAGCTCTTGCACTGCGAGGTTTTGTGCCCGCAGTTCTTTTTCGACTCTGCTCGGGCGCAAGTGGTAGTTCATCCGCCCTTCACGCTTGACGCCAGACAGGAAGTACCGGTCGCCGTATCGGTGAAACACAAAAACCGTTTCCCTGTTTGCCTTCACCGATTCATCCAGAATAGGAAAAGCCTGGACGTGCTGCTTCCCGCTCCGGATCGAGAGCCATGTTCCTCCAGTCCCCACCACTTGGATTACGCAATCTCCGGCCGGCATGGTCTGACCGTTTACGACGAAGGCAAACGGGACCTGCGCCTTGAGTGTGGTGGTGGACATCTGTGCGTTTGCCAATGCCGTCAACCCGACGAACATCAGAGTCAAAACCGTTGCGGTGTGCTTTTTCGTCGTCATTTTATTGTCTCCTTTGCGAAAAATCGTGGAGGCTGGGCTTCTGGCCAAAGCCGAGCCTCATTTCTCTATCTAGTAAGGCGGGAACCGACCTGAACAAACCGCACCGGAGAAATAAAAAAGTTCCGCCAGCAGCCGTTCATTGCAGGCTCTGGCTAGGATTTTTTCCCGTTTTCGTTGTAATGTATTGACACTTCGGGGGATCGATGAGCCTGCCTTCGAGTCATGAAATCACGAGCCTGCTCAAAGCCTGGAGTGGTGGAGACGAGGACGCCCTCGAAAAGCTCACCCCGATGGTGTACCGGCAACTGCACCAGATCGCGCGACATTATATGGGTGGCGAACGCTCCGGCCACACTCTGCAGGCCACGGCCCTCGTCAACGAAGCCTATCTACGGTTAGTCGATTGTACAAAGGTGAACTGGCAGGATCGTGCTCACTTCTTCGCCGTTTCGGCAAATTTGATGCGGCGCATTCTCATCGATTTTGCCCGCTCGCGAGGTTACCTGAAACGCGGTGGCGCCGTTGCACATATCGCTCTGGATGAGGCTCCTTCGCTGTGCAATGAACCCGACGTGAATCTGGTGGCCTTAGACGATGCTTTAAAAACATTGGCTGCAATGGATGAGAGAAAAAGCAAAGTTGTAGAGCTGAAATTTTTTGGCGGGTTGAGTGTTGAAGAAACTGCCGAGGTCTTACATATTTCCAGCGACACCGTGATTCGGGACTGGCAATTCGCCAAGCTCTGGCTTTTGCGCGAGTTGAGCCGCGAAGGAGTGAGCGATGAAGTCTGAGGTTTGGCATCGCGTCGAAAAGCTCTGTCAGCAAGCGATGGAGCTTGAGGAAGGTCGACGCGCCGAGTTTCTCCAGTCCGCCTGCAAAGGGGATGACGGCTTGCGCCACGAAGTGGAGTCGCTGCTGGCTCACGAGAAGAAGGCGCATCATTTCATGGAAACCCCTGCGCTGGAGGTGGCGGGCAAAATCCTTGCCAACCAATCCCCGCCCGAGACCTGGAAGAATCTTATCGGCACCTCGGTTTCCCATTACCGGGTGCTTGAAAAGCTCGGCGGCGGGGGAATGGGCGTTGTTTACAAAGCAGAAGACACCGACCTCGGCCGCTTTGTTGCTCTTAAATTCTTGCCCGACGACGTAGCACACGATCCTCAGGCTCTCAGCCGCTTCCAGCGCGAAGCCCAGACGGCCTCGGCGCTGAATCACCCCAACATCGTTACTATTTACGAACTCGGCCACCTGAACGGCACGCACTATATCGCAATGGAGATGATCTTCGGCGAGACGCTGCGTTCCATGATTTCGTCCGGGCCGTTGCCGTATCGTAAGGCCATCGCGATCGCAGCGCAGATTGCCGATGCGTTGGCCAAGGCGCATGAAACCGGCCTCGTCCATCGCGACCTCAAACCTGAAAACCTGATGGTCGCGCAAGATGGCAATGCGAAGATTCTCGATTTTGGCCTGGCGAAGCTGCGCGATCACTCCCTCGATCCGGAGCGCCCGACTCAGTCCAACTTACTCACCGATCCCGGGACGGTGATGGGAACCGTCGGTTATATGTCGCCGGAACAGGCCAATGGTGACGACGTCGATTTTCGCTCTGACCAGTTTTCTTTTGGCGCGGTGCTCTACGAGATGATCAATGGGTGCCCGGCATTTCAGGGCCGAGGCAGGGCGGAGATAATGGCGGCGATCGTCCGTGACCAACCACAACCGTCCGTGAAGGTGCTGGCGCCAGCGCCTTTCTTTTGGATACTTCAAAAGTGCTTGGCCAAGGACGCGAATCAGCGTTACCTCTCCACCCGGGATTTAGCTCGGGACCTCGCCACAGTTCGTGATCTGCGCATTGATCCTGAAACACGATCTACCGTGCGCTCTCCGAGCAATATGCCCGTACAACGCACGGCCTTTATCGGGCGGGAGCGGGAAATGGCTAGTCTTCGACAGCTTCTGAGTCGCCGCGATGTGCCTCTGATCACATTGACGGGCCCCGGTGGCGTTGGTAAGACGCGGCTGGCGGTGCAGGTGGTCACCGAGATGGGTGATGGCTTTACGGGTGGGGTATGTTTCGTTTCCCTTTCGGCTAGCAGCAAGGAGTCGATGATTCGAGCAATAGCTCAAGCAATTGGACTGCGGGAAATGCCCGGTCAATCGTCACAAGAGAGTCTGAAAGAGTATGTGCGTGGACTAAACCAGCCCCTGCTTCTGTTGCTCGACAACTTCGAGCACCTGCTCTCTGCCGGTTCCGAAGTTGCCGAGTTGCTTACGTTAAACCCCAACTTGAAAGTGCTGGTTACCAGCCAGGCATTGCTTCATATTTACGGCGAGCACGAGCTGCCGGTTCCGGCTCTAGCGACGCCGGACCTACGGTCTGTCCCCCACGCACCGGAGGCGCTTTCCCGCTTCGCGGCGGTCGCGCTCTTTCTAGAACGTGCGAAAGCTGTGAAGCACGATTTCACGCTGAACAAGGAGAACGCCACCGCCGTTGCTGCTATCTGCAGGCGGCTCGACGGACTGCCTCTGGCAATTGAGCTGGCCGCGTCGCGCGTTAAAGTGCTTTCGCCCGCCGCGATGCTCACCCGCCTGGAATCCTCATTGGATCTGCTCACTGGAGGTGCGCGCGACCTGCCTGAGCGCCAGCAAACGCTTCGCGGGACTGTGAACTGGAGTTATAGCCTCCTGAAGGCCGCCGAGCAAAGCCTGGTTCGGCGCCTTTCCGTATTTACCGGTGGTTGCACGTTGGAAGCGGTGGAAGCCGTATGTGATACGAAGGGCGACCTTGGCATTGATGTACTCGATGGCATGTCCTCGATGGTCGACAAGAGCTTGATTCAACAAATTGAGCAGCCCGGCGTGGAGCTGCGTTTCTCAATGCTCTCGACCATTCGGGAGTACGCACTGGAACGGCTAGTGGAGAGTGGCGAAGAATTCGCGACTCGGCGCGCCCATGCTGCCTATTACGTTGTGCTGGCGGAGGAGTGCGGCGAGGATCTGAGCACTCATTCCGAGTGGCTCGAGCGGTTCGATCTCGAGCTCCTGAATTTTCGCGGAGCGCTGGAATTTCTGATTAGAACCGGCGATGCAGACTGGGGCCCGCGCCTCGGATCCGATCTATTTCATTTCTGGGAACTGCGGGAGCACTTTGCCGAGGGCGGCGCATTTATGGACAGGCTGCTGAAATTACACGAAGTCCAGCCTAAAATGCGCGCTCGCCTGTCATTCTGTGCTGCGGTTTTGGTGGACCTACAGGGGGATTTTGATTCCGCCCAGAAATTGCAGCAGCAGAATCTCGAGACTTGCCGTGAACTCCACGACTACCGCGGAGTCGCCGTGGCCCTGAACGCCTTGGGCGTAACCGCGCAACAGCGCGGAGACCTCGAAACCGCATGCTCGCTCTTCGAACAGTGTGTCGCGAATTGGAGAGATTTGGGCAGTCCCATTGACACGGCTCGTGCACTCAGCAATCTAGCGAATGTACTCAGGTTGAAGGGCGAGTACGCACGCGCGCACACGCTGTATGACGAATGTCTGGCCATCTTCAACGCTACCGGCGATAGCGCAGGAGTCGCGTGGACCCTGAACTACCTGGGCGACCTCGCACGGGAATCTGTTGATTCCATCGCTTCTCGCTCCTATTACGAGCAGAGTCTCTCAACCTTTCGGAAGTTGGGCGACGGCTGGGGTATAGCGAGCGCTTTATCCGACCTAGCCACGCTTAGTGCAGCCCAGGGTCAGCATCAGCATGCAGAGACGCTCTATGGCGAAAGCATTAAGATCTTTCGGGATTTGGGACATAAACGCGGCATCGCCAGGGTGCTGGAGTGTTGCGCCGTGGATGCAGCTGCACAATCCCGGCCGCAGCAGGCTCTTCGCCTCGCAGGAGCGGCCGCAGCGCTGCGTCAGCGCATAGGCACTCCTCTCATCCCAGCAGAGCAATCCAGGCTGGAAAGAAAACTGGAACCCGCGCGCAAAATTCTTACCGCTGCCGGCGACCTCGAGGCGTGGTCGTCAGGATGGGAGATGTCGATGGAGGAAGCGGTCCAAGAGGTGCTTAGCACGAAGGGCACCGCCGAGTCCTGACCAAAGCCCGCGCTATCCGGCCGTGCTGGGATCGATCATTCGACGAACCGCGGACACCCGATTCACCGGGAAACCGCCGCGTCGACCATGCTCGCGAATCGTCTCCTCGTCGGGAGCAAAGTAAACACAATAGACCTTGTCGCCAGTCACATAACTGTGCAGCCACTTGATTTTCGGGCCCATGTCCTTGAGAACACCAACTGATCTTCTGGCAATCTCCTGTAGTTCCGCATCCGAAAGATTCCCTGCTCCTGGAATCTCGCGTTCGATCACAAATTCAGGCATGACACCCTCACAGACTCGTTATGTTAGCAAATATCCCTCGTGCTTGCTGGAACCCCGTCCTACCCGCGTTTTGCGAACGTGAAAGTTCCGGGTCCCCGGCCAAAACCAGGGCGACCAGCGTGGGACGCCATGAGTGCAAACCCGAGAGGAGCTGGTCCAGCCCCTGAGCACTGCAGGTCCGCACCGATGATGCTAGTCTTTGCGGCATGGAATTCTTAAAGAAGTTGCCGCATCTTTCGTGTGCGCTCGTCTTTGTCGCCCTCATCTGCATGCCGACGTTTGGGCAGAACGCCACGGATCTGAAACCTTCTCCGCAGCAGGTTCAGTGGCAAGACCTGGAGATGGGAGCGATCATCCATTTTGGCCCCAACACGTTTCTCGATCGCGAGTGGGGTGACGGCACTGCCGATCCGAAGGTGTTTAATCCTACGCAATTTGATCCTGAACAATGGATGCAAGCCTTGCAGGAGGCAGGCATCAAGTATGTGGTCTTCGTCGCGAAGCATCACGACGGATTCTGTCTCTGGCGGACCGCACAGACCGATTACAGCGTGAAGAGTAGTCCTTTCGAAAACGGGAAAGGAGATGTCGTGCGCAGGGTAGAAGAAGCTGCGAGAGAACACGGCCTGAAGTTCGGCGTCTACCTCTCGCCCTGGGACCGCCACGAACCGCGCTACAGCAACTCCGCGGAGTATGACAAATACTATGCGGCGGAACTTGATGAGTTGGCCCAGCATTATGGCGACCTGCAAGAGTTCTGGCTCGACGGTGCCGGCAGCGGCGGTCACGTGTATAACTTCCCTCGAATCGTTGAGGAGCTTCGCATGTCCCAGCCGAACGCGCTGGTATTCGCCGATATGGCACTTTTTGAGTATGGTGACATCCGCTGGGTGGGAAATGAGGACGGCGTCATTTCCTACGAGAACTGGAACGTAATTGATCGTCATGGATATTTGCGCTGGCGCCCGGTCGAAGCCGACACTCCGCTGCGGAAGAATCATTGGTTCTGGCATCCCAACGATGAGGCAAGTCTGAAAAGTCTGCCGGAGTTGTTGTCGACTTATGAGCAAACCGTGGGCCGCGGCGGACAACTCATGCTCGGCATCGCGCCCGACCATCGCGGATTAATTCCCGAAGCGGATGTTCAACGACTGAAGGAGTTGGGCGAAGCGATTCGAACGGAGTACGGCAACAATCTCGTTCGCGAGCATGTCAAAACCGGAGCAGAAGAGGAGTTCGCGCTGGACGGCGACCCTGATACTTTCTGGTCAGCGCCTGCCGGTTCCCCTCACTCCGTACTGGAAGTCAACTTCCAGCAGCCGGTCACTTTCGATCGCGCTCTGACCATGGAATGGCTGAATGCCGGGCAGCATGTGCAACTTTATGCGATCGAAGTCTTTAAGGCAGGAAAGTGGACCGCGGTCGCGCGGGGCCAGGCAATCGGACATAAACGCATCGATCGCTTTGATCCAGTTACTGCCTCGCGCGTGCGCCTGCATATCCTGTCTTCAGTAGCGGAGGCGCACATCCGCGAATTTCAGTTGTTCTATGTGTCCGAGTCTGTTGCAAGCGAGTCGCGGAAGTAAGCGCTTAAACGAAGGCTAGACGCGGTGCACGTCGATGCCTCGTTCCAGAAACGGTGCGACCGCTTTGTCCGTAGCATGCGTATCGGTGACGAGCACATGTATGGCGGAGATGGGGCAAATTAGCGATGGCGTCACCATGCCAATCTTGGTGGAGTCCGCTACCACCACGATTTGCTTTGATTGCTGAATCATTGTCCGGAATGTCAGCGCTTCTTCAGGCTCGATAACCGTGATGCCACGCGCAACGTCGATTCCGCAGACGCTTACAAACACTCGGTCCATGTAAACATCTTTCAGAGAGTCGATCGCCGCGTGCCCCACGAGCGAAAATGACCCCGCCCACTGGACAAAGCCCCCGGTCACGAACGTCCGCAGGCCCGGGCAATTGCTCAACTCCATGGCAATGTTGATGGCATTGGTGATCACGCGGATGTTGTGACGATTCCGAAGATTTCGCGCCACGTGGGTAGCCGTGGTGCCCGCCGTGAACCCGACAGTCTCGTTCTCCTGGATCAGCTCGGCCGCATTCAAACCAATTCTGCGCTTCTCGCCAGTCCTGTGTTGCTCGCGATTCTGGAACAAAGAATCGTAGCGGAATGGCTCGTACAGCAATGGCTCAACCAGCGTTACGCCGCCGTGGGTTCTCCGCACGAGCCCCTTCGCTTCCAACTTGGTCAGATCGCGCCTTACGCTGGCCGCAGAGGCTCCGAGCCTCTTGATTAGAACCTCGAGTGAGACATCCCCTTCCTGTCGCAACTCACGCAAGATTTGGTCCGCTCGATTGTCTGCCTTCATCTGGGACCACCCTTCGTTGGGATGTGTGTGCATCTACCACGCGAATTAGGACCGCAAAATCCACATTACCGAGAGCCGTAAGTTGCACTGAGCCGTCCTCGCCAAACGCCCTGTCGCGTGCATTCTAGCCTATCCCAAGATCAAAACAATGCGACAAATGACATTTGTCCGTCAATAATATGAGCGAATATATAGCAAACGATCAGTTTCTGCTTGACAGTCATCATTAGGACGCATTAGTTTCGCCTTCTATAGGCCCTGAAAAAGCAGATTCTTAAAGTCCGCCGGGCTGTGGGGCTCGTCGGCATCGGAGATATCACCATGAAAACACTGCGGCATATCGCTGTCCTCGTGTTTGTGGCTGCTTTCTTGCTGTCCTACGCGGCGGCACAAACAGTCACAGGTTCAATTACAGGACAAGTCACAGACCCCAGTGGTGCGGTCGTTGTGGGTGCAAAGGTTACGGCGGAAAACGTGGCAACAGGAGTCAAGACCTCGGCCGTTACAAACGCCGCCGGAGTGTACACGATCCGCTTCCTGCCGATTGGTTCCTACAAGGTGGTCGTCGACGCTACCGGCTTTGCTCCTAATACGACCGGGCCTTTTGCGCTGGAAATTGACCAGACAGCCAAGATCGATGCCGCCATGAAGATCGGTGCCACAAGCACAGTCGAAGTGAAAGAGTCGTTTCATCCGATTCTGAATACTACCGACGCTACGCTGGGCAACACACTTACTACGAATGAAATCCAGAACATCCCGTTGAATGGGCGAAATTTTTCTTCGCTGACGCTCTACCAGCCGGGATCGATCGATACCGATCCCACCGGCTTGACGGGAAACAACGCTATCGAACGCAACACCTATAACAATGGCGTGGTAGCGGTAAATGGAAATCGCCAGCAGGAAAACAATTACACGATTGAAGGCGCCGACAACAACGAGCCTCAGAACAACCTCATCGGTTACAATCCGGCGCCGGATGCGATTGCAGAAGTGCGAGTCGTCGCCGCCAACGCAAACGCTACTTACGGTAACGCCAATGGCGGTGCCATCGTGACCATCCTCAAATCTGGCACGAACCACTTACACGGGTCAGCTTACGATCTACTCGAGAGTCAGATCTTCGATGCGAATTCCTGGGGCAATGATCACAATTACCCAATCATTCCCAAGAACTCTTATACGCAACAAATCTTCGGCGCGACGTTAGGCGGCCCGATCGCAAAAGATAAACTCTTCTTCTTTGGCGACTATGAGGGTGTTCGTAAACACAATGGCGGGACAAGTTCAGCAAGCCTCCTGACTCCGCAGATGCTACAAGGCAATTTCAGTGCACTGACGGCAAAGGGGACTCAGCTATATGACACGCAAAACGGATTCGCTGCATACGCCAATAATCAAGTACCGGTTGTAAATCCGGTAGCGAAGTTCCTGGCGGCAAATCCATCGCTTTACCCAGCCCCGAACGCCACTCCGACGGACGGTCTCATTGCCAGCGACTATCAAGGAAAGACATCGAGCTTCATCTCCAATAACCAGGGAGACGTCAAAATCGACTGGACGCCGGGAACCGTAAACCAGATCAGCGGCTTTTACTCGCAGGGTACGGGCAAGGATTTCACGACCGCGATCGTGCCGGTGTTTTTCCCTGCAGAGAATACGTATCCGACGAAGATCTTCGGGGCGAGTTTTGTCCGAACCTTCTCACCTACGGTGGTCAACGAATTTCGAGTTGGTTTTACTCGTGTGCGGTGGAACAACGGAATTCCAACCGATCCCTCGGGCCTCTTCGGCCTGAACGGCAATCAGAAGGTCGGCATTCCCTTCGGCAAGCAGTTGTTTAACGGGTTTTCGGGCCAGAGCATCAATACCGCCAGCTACGTTGGCGCAAATGCCAATGTGCAGGTATTCACTGATAACACCTTCAACTACTATGACAACTTGACCTGGCAGCGCGGACGCCACTTGCTCACGATGGGTGGCCAGGCAACGCGTTATCAGCAAAATTACGTGAACGCAGGGAATGTCGGCTTCTTAGGACAATTCAGTTACAGCGGTATCTTTTCATCCAATTCCAATGCATCCGATGGCCCGGGCTACGGCCCGGCGGACTTCGTTCTCGACCGCATTTCCAACGATCAGCTCGCCTCCCCCACGGGCTGGGTCGGGAACCGCCAGTGGCGCCTGGCCGGATATCTCCAGGACGATTTCAAGGTGACTTCGCGACTCACTTTAAATCTTGGCATTCGCTACGAGTACGATCAGCCGTGGTACGAACAGAACAATAAAACCGCGAACGTTCTTCCCGGTGGAACTGTGGAATACGCCGGACACGTTCCGACAGGAGCTGTGGCTGGATCGATCGTGTGTCCAACGCGCGCTTGTTATAACGCGAACTACAACCAAATCATGCCTCGCCTGGGTTTCGCCTATCAGATGAATCCGCGATTCGTGCTTCGCGGTGGCTATGGTGCAACCAGCTTCTTCGAAGGCTACTCATTCAACCAGCGCCTCACTTCGAGCCCTCCATTTTCTCTCGCCATCAACACGAATGCCCCGCCTCCGAGCAAGACCGCCGGAGGAGTTCCCTTCACTGTTGAAGAAGGTTTCGGCGGACAGCAATACGGCATTAACCCGAATTACAACCTGTACTCCGCCTGGCCGCAGAATGTGCAGCCAGCGTACATCCATCAATTCAGTTTGACCTCAGAGTATGCGATCACGAACGAGTTGTCGTTCAGCATCGGCTATCACGGGCAGGATGGACATCATCTGGCCGACTATCGCGATGCCAACCAGATACCAATCCAGAACGCTGCCGCTGCATCCGCAATCATCAATGCATCGGGCAGTCCCAACTGCAATGTCCCGTTTCCCACCGCTCTGCAGACCCCGTACTACTCTCTTCTCGGGGAATGCAGCCCGCTACTGCTCACCGAGTCGAATGCTCGGATGAACTACAACGCCGGCCAGGTTACCGTTCGGCAACGCACGCACAAGGGACTCGAATATACGCTGAATTACACCTGGGCGAAGTCGTTGACCAACTCTTCCGGTAACTATGCAGTCGCGAATACCAGTTGGAATGGTTCGTCCGTGCAAGACGCTTACAACCTTAACGGCGACTACGGCCCGTCGGGCATGGACATTCGCCACAGCATGAATTTTGTCGGCGTTTATGAGCTTCCTTTTGGCCGCGGGCGAGCTTACGGCGGCGGTGCCAATCGATTTGTCGATGCGGCGCTCGGCGGATGGAAGCTGGCAGCGTCAGCATTGTTGTACTCGGGATTTCCAGTCACTATCTTCGGGCAGGGAAACAACGGAACGCAAAACGCGTTTGGATTCAACCGGGCGAATCAATATCGCCCGATGATCATCCATAATCAGTCCATTAACAACTGGTGGGGTACGGACCCCTCGGTAACGCCATGTCAGGCCGCTGGAGTCGACGATGGGGTCTGCGCGTATGGGCAGGAAGGCAATTTCCAGTTCGGTACCGCGCACAACAGCAGCGAACGCGGTCCCGGCTATCGGCAAGTCGATGCCTCTCTGTTTAAGGACTTCCACGTATGGGGAGAGTCGCACGTCCTCGGTTTCCGGGCTGACTTCTTTAACCTCTTTAACATTGCCAGCTACGGAAATCCCGACAATTCGATCAGCGACGGGAAAAATTTCGGCCTGATCAGCAGCGTGCGTTCGCCAGTGCGCCAGATTCAACTGAGCTTGCATTACGCGTTTTAGGGCCGAACCGGGTTGTCGCGTATATTGAGTCTGTTTGAAGTGGCTTCAGGTTGGCGAGAATATGCGTCCTGATCATGACCGAACCGGTGCTTATCGAAGTTTGCGTTGACTCTGTTGCCTCCGCCATGGCCGCAGAGCGCGGCGGAGCTCAGCGGATCGAATTGTGCAGCGATCTGCTGGAAGGCGGAGTCACTCCCAGTCTTGGGCTGCTCGGGGTCGTGCGGTCAAGGGTCTCCATCGCAGTCCATGCCATCATCCGTCCTCGTCCTGGAGACTTCTCTTACTCGGATGAGGAACTCGACAGCATGCAACGCGATATTGCGATCGCAAAGAGTGAAGGGGCGGATGGCGTTGTGCTCGGCATCCTGGAACTGGAGGGGACAGTGGATGTCCGGCGAACCCGGCAACTCGTGGAATGTGCGCGGCCACTAGCAGTCACATTCCATCGCGCTTTCGATATGTCCGAAGACCTATTCCGGGCTCTGGACGATGTTTGTGAGACTGGCGCAGACCGGCTCTTGACCTCCGGTGGCGAGCAGGAGTGTTTACAGGGCGTGGACACCGTCGCACAGTTGGTTCGGGCCGCCCACGGCCGCATCAAGATCATGGCCGGAGGAAGAATTGGAATTGAGAATGCTCCTACGATTATCGACAGGACGGGCGTTAGTGAAATCCACGTCGGCCTTGCCACGCCGGTGATGAGCCCAATGCTTCATCAGAATCCCCGCCTCTCCCTCGGGAAAGCTCAAGGTCTTGAATACCAGCGCACGGAAGTGTTGGAAGAAAGTGTTCGCAGATTGCATCAGGCGATTGCTCGCCGGGAAATCGCTAAATTGGATTGATCTGGTTTACGTTTGGATCGCTTCGCGCGTCATTTCGCCGTTCACCATTCGCCAGATGCTCAGCGGATTTTCATTTTTCAATTCCTCAGGTAAAGACGCGTCGGGAAAGCCTTGGTAGCAAACCAGGCGGGTGAAGCGGAAGATCGCGTGACTCCCAACTGAAGTCGAGCGTCCATCTGAAGTTGAAGGATAAGGTCCGCCGTGCACCATCGCGTGCGTGACCTCAACTCCAGTAGGGAATCCGTTGAACACGAGCCTGCCTGCTTTCGTTTCGAGAATGGCAATCAGATCCGCAAAATCTCGCAGGTCACGCTCCGTTCCGTGGATCGTCGCCGTGAGTTGTCCCTCCAGCCCACGGGCGATCGCGAGCACCTGATCGCGGTGCGAGTGTCTCACAAGAACTGTCGTCGGCCCGAAGATTTCCGAAGCCAGATCTGAGCCGAGGAACGAGTCGACGTCCGTTTCAAAGAGGACGGATCCCGCTCCGAACCCCTCCGCTGCTTGCGAACTCGCGGCTGAAACTTCTACGCCCGCGTGCAGCTTTCGTTCGGCGACGGAGGCGTCATACGCGGAATGGATGGTTTTCGTCAGAAGATGAAATGGAGTGGAGTCTTTTACCAGTTGCCGCAGCTTGTTTTCAAATGGAAGCGCATCTGGCCCTGTGGGAAGAAACACCATCCCGGGTTTCGTGCAGAACTGGCCGGCGCCCATCGTGAACGAGGCATGCAGGCCCGCAGCGATCTGATCGGCTCGTTCGCGTAGTGCTCCCGGCAAGATGAAAACCGGATTCGTGCTGCTCATTTCGGCATAGAACGGAATCGGCTCGGGACGTGCAGCCGCTACGTCCATGAGAGTTCTTCCCGCTGTGCGCGAACCGGTAAATCCCCCGGCTTTTATTAAAGGGTGTTTCATCAAGGCCGTGCCGATTTGTGAACCGCTGCCGAACAGCAGTGAGAAAATGCCTTCGGGAAGGCCACACTCGCGAACGCTTTGCCGAATGGCGTGTCCCACCAGTTCGCTGGTGCCGGGATGCGCCGCGTGAGCTTTAACGATGACCGTATTTCCAGCCGCGAGAGCAGAAGCCGTATCACCTCCTGCCACCGAGAAGGCTAAGGGAAAGTTGCTCGCTCCAAACACGACAACAGGCCCCAGCGGCCGGAGCATCGAGCGGATGTCGGGTTTAGGCAGAGGTTTTCGTTCGGGATCCGCGCGATCGATCCGCGCGTTGACCCACGATCCATCGTCCGCAACTTGCGCGAACAATCGCAACTGGGCGCAGGTGCGAACGATTTCACCTTGCAGGCGCGCTCGTGGCAAAGCGGTTTCCAGTGCCGCTCGATCGATGATCTCTTCCGTCACCGATTCAATGTTCGAAGCGATTTGCCGCAGGAAGGCCGCCCGCTGCCGGCCCGGTGTCATGCGGTAGGTTTCGAAGGCATCCGCCGCGAGGTGCGCCGCAAGATCCACTTCTTCGGGCGTGGCCGGAATAAATCCTGGTTGCAACGATTCGCCCGTGGCCGGATTCGCTGCGTACAGAGGTTTCTCGTTCCCGGAGCCGTCACGAAAGCCGATCAACGATCGGCCGGAGATTTTAGCCATGGACGCTAACATATCTTGATTTTCCTATCTCGAAAACGCGTACTCGCTTGCAACTTGGGGACGCGAACGTAATGCATCACGAATGATGTTGAGCGCTTGCTGCAGTTCGCTTCCCGCCAGTTCGAGTCGTGGTGGGCGCACCCTTGAATTTCCGATTCCTAACTCTGACTGGACTAACTTGATGAGTTGAACAAAATTAGGGACCGTATCCATCCGCAGCAGCGGCAGGAACCACCGGTACAACTTAAAAGCTTTGTCGTCGCGATTGATTGCGTCGTTGAACAAGTCCACTGACTCGCGTGGCAGAGCATTGGCAAGTCCTGCAACCCAACCAGTTGCCCCGACTCCGACAGCTTCCAACACCGCATCGTCAACACCAACCAGAAGCTGTAGCCGTTGATTGAGCAAACAGCGGATCGCGGAGACGCGTCTCACGTCGGCGCTCGATTCTTTGACCGCCTGCAGGTTTTCGTGCTCCGCGGCCAATTCGTAAATCTGTTCCGGGAGGAAGTCTGTTCCATAGGCGATCGGATTGTTATAAAGCATGCAGGGGAGAGACGTAGCATGGAAGACCGCCGCAACGTGCGTCTTCATTTCTCGGCAGTTTCCCCGATAAACATACGGCGGCAGCACCATCAAGCCATCGCATTCCAATTGAGCCGCAGCTTTCGCCAAAGCGACCGCCTCGGCCGTGGTCAGCGACGAAACCGATGCTACGACTGGGCCAAGCCCTTTCACTGCCGCGACACAGGTGCGCAAGATCTGGAGCTTCTCATCGAAATTGAGAGTCGCCCCTTCGCCGAGGGATCCCAAAGCCACGATGCCTGTGCAGCCGTTGTCGAGCAGCCAGTTGCAGTGCTTCGCCATGAACTCGTGATCGATACTCAGATCTTCTCGAAAACATGTCGTGATGGCAGGCATGACGCCGTTCCAATTCATCTCAAGCCTCCTGCTGTTCGTTCACCGCTGCAACTTCCGCTATTCCGGCGAGGCTATCAACACGCACAGGGAAGACCGGTGGCCGAACAGAATCCGGGTTCCATCGAAACAAAAATTGTACTGCTGGACCGCAGACCCGCCCTTGGCAAGCACCCATGCCGCACCGCGTATGTAACTTTGCCGATCTCCAATTGGGATGCTGCTTTATCTGCGAATAGAAAACATCTTCGCATCGGCAAATAATCGTGTTGTCGGCAGGCAAGGTCTTCAGTTCTGGACGAAGACGGAATGTTCGATCCATGGCCCGGGCAAATCGGCGCGCTCTTTCCCGCGCTGAGAATGCATCTCGAGCCTGTTCCGGACGGCCGGCGGCAGCAAACCCGGCGATCTCTCCCTCAACCAGCGAAAGTTCGACTCCGCCGATGCTGGTTGGTTCCCCTGCGCAGAAAACAGCATCGATGGAAGTCTTCTGATACCTGTTGACCTGAACGTACCCGCCGTTCAGGCGGCAACCCAATAACTGCGGCAACTCGATATTGGGGACGAGATGAAAGCCGCAGGCCAGATAGTCGCAGTCGATCCGTTCTGGTTTCCTGTTGCGCAAGACAGTCACATTCTCGAGGCTATGATTTCCGTGAGCCGCGGTTGGCCAGCAATTTGTAGCAAGATGAATCCCCGCCAGTTCTCGTTTCAACTGAACGGCCTGGCCGATCTTTTTTGGCTGGACCATCAGGGACAGCGAAAACTCCGCAAGGCTGCTCCACGATGCTTGTTCGCAGATAATCGGTATGGCTGCGCCTTGTTTCCGAAGGTATGCGGCGACGGCGAGCAGCAACGGTCCTGTGCCGGCAACGACGACGCGCTTCCCGCGAATCGGAAGTCCGCCTTTGACCATTGCCTGCAAACCGCCCGCGCCGAGCACATTCGGCAAAGTCCAGCCCGGAAATGGAAGAAATCGCTCGCGGGCTCCGGTTGCCAGAATCAAGTTCTTGTAGCGCAGTTCGGTGAGATCATCAGTTCCTTCGGCAAGCAGGACGCCTGGCTCTGCTTGGCTGAAAACTCGCTTCCCGCATAGTACCGCAACGCTCGATTGCTTCAAACGCCTGAACCATTCCGAAGCTTCATTCGAGCCGCCTTCGTGAGTGACACCGCGCCAGATCTGTCCTCCCAACGCGGCATTGTCGTCCACTATGCCCACGCGAAGGCCGCATTCGGCAGCGCGCGCCGCAGCCGCAATGCCCGCTGGACCACCGCCGACGACCAGTACATCAAAATCGATCTGCGAGTTCCTACTCATCAGTCGTCACTTGCATCTCCGGCTCGCAAAGAGTCTGGCAGCTTCGACAGTGCAGTGTTCCGTTAATCGTAACGCGGCATTCGAAGCAGATTCCCATCCCGCAAACGGGGCCTCGCGCTTCTCCATGGACGGACTTTCGAAACGATTGCCCAGCGATCATGATTGCAGCGGCAACGGTGGTTCCAGAGGGCACGAAAACTCCCGTTCCGTTCACCATAATCTTTACCGAATCAGGCATGAGCGCATTCTTTCGCCATTCGTGCAGGCAGATAAGGCTCGATGGGAATTTCCGGCTTCACGCCAGCGATTTGGTCCACAAGAATTCTCGCTGTTCCCAGTGAAGTTGTGATTCCCAATCCTTCGTGGCCGGTTGCCAGGAATAGAGAGTCGTCTCCCTTCCAAGGACCAATGAATGGCAGCTTATCAGGAGTTGCGGGCCGAAACCCGGTCCATGTTCTCAGCGCCGACATTCTCCCAAGAGAAGGCATGTACTGCTCAGCCCGCTTCAGCATACGTGCCAAAATTTCCTGATCCACATCTTTGTGCTCGGCACCATATTGCCTTGACGACCCGATCAGAATCTGTCCCGTACATCGCGGCTGAACATTAAAGGCCACCGAGTCGCTGGAAACGGTGTGTGCACTCTTCAGATAACCAAGTTCAACAAGTTGGTGGCGCAGAAACCCGGGATAACGATCGGTGATGACCAGGTGACCCTTGCGTTTTCTCACCTCAATCCCAGGACTTAGATCCGGCGCGGCTGCCCCAGTCGCATTGATAACGATCTTCGCTGCAAACTCATTTCCATCGGGGAATTGGACCTTACCCTGTCCGATCTTTAGGACAGATGTGCCGAGGCAGAGATCTGCGCCTCGTTCTTGAGCACGTGTGAGCAGGAATTGAGCCCCACACGGCGGATAAAGCACCGCATCTTCCACCACCAGAAGGCCCCCTGCCATCCCGCTGCGTAAATTCGGCTCGAGCGTTTGCAGGCGCGCAGGATCGAGTACTTCCGTTGGAACTCCGCGCTCCTTGTAATACTCGTGTTTGCGACGGACCTCCGCCATCTCCTCTTCATCAGCGGCAACCCAGATAGTTCCGCATGGCTCAAACTCAACTTCTTCCGGCAATTCGGGCGCGAGATGGCTCCACAGTTTCTGCGAGTAGCGGGTCAGTGCGAACTGCGCTTCGGAATCGTCCATGACGACGATGTGTCCCATGGCGGCGCCGGTCGTGCCTCCGCCGACTACGTCGCGATCCACAACTGCAACTTTCATGCCGCGCTTGGCGCACTCGTACGCGCAGGCGGCGCCGACGATCCCTGCCCCGACGATCACGGCGTCATAAGCTGCGCTGTGCATATTGGGTCAGGCACGAATCCCCATGCAGAATGGGTCTTGCGGGTTTAGCACGAGTTCAGCCTGCGCATTTACAAAAGCCCTCCCAGTAATGCTCGGGTAGATCTTGCCGTCTTGCACACGCACGCTGCCCTCGAAGACGCTTCCTACGATGCTCTCCTGTTTCCATAACTGCCCCGGTTTTATCTTGCCGTCGGCATACAAGCAGGCCAACTTGGCGCTGGTGCCCGTTCCACAAGGAGATCGATCGTATGCCTTCCCCGGACACAGCACGAAATTCTTGCTGTCCACTCCCCGTAGATGCGATGGGCCAAACAACTCGATGTGATCGATTTCCTTTCCGTTGTCGCCTGCGATCCCTTGCTTCGGCAGTGCTTGTCTGATTGCCCACGTGAACGCGGTCAAGGCTTCGATGTTTTGCAAGGCTAATTCCATTTCGTGGTTGCGCACGAGAAAAAACCAGTTTCCTCCCCAAGCCACATCGCCGCACACTCTTCCGTATCCCGGCACATCGACTTCCACGTTGGCAGCGCGGCGATAACTCGCGACATTATTCACCGTCACATCTCCGTTGTCGGACAAGAGAGCGCTGACTGCTCCGACGGGCGTTTCGATCCGGTGCGTGCCCGGAGCAAGGCGCTTCATGTAAGCCAGGGTGGCTACTAATCCGATCGTGCCATGTCCGCACATTCCCAGATATCCGACATTGTTGAAGAAGATCACACCGGCCGAGCAAGCAGGATCGACGGGTTCACAGAGCAAAGCTCCGACCATCACATCCGATCCTCGGGGCTCAGCAACGACGGCGGAGCGAAAGGGATCGTGCCCGCGGCGGAAGCGCTCGAGACGATCCGCTAAGGGGCCTCTCCCCAGATCTGGCGCACCACTAACCACCAGCCTTGTCGGCTCACCTCCCGTGTGTGAGTCGATGACCCGAACCTTCCCGTAAGCAACTGTCATTCCGATTCGCCCGACCTTATGAGGATCTACGCCGCGACCGGGTTAGCGTTGAGGTAATTCTCGATTTCGAGGATCTCATCCTGGCTCAGCCGGAATTCAGCCGATCGCACAACCTGTTTCGCCTGCTCGGCAGATCGCATGCCTACAATCGCACCAGTTACGGCTGGATCACGCAAAGTCCACGCAATCGCGATCTCCCCGGCCATTCGTCCGTGACGGTCTCCTATGCTGCGCAGCACTTCGACGAGTCCAAGATTGCGACTAAGTAAAGGTTCCTGGAAACTGATGGTCCTGGGCCGGAAATCGTCCGGTGGCAATGATGCAATCCGTTCACGTGTCATCTTGCCCGTCAGCAAACCCGATTTCATGGGTGAATAGACGATGACACCAATCTTCCGCTCCCGGCAATAAGGGAGAACCATTTTCTCGATGTCTCGCGTAACTATGTTGTAGTTCGGCTGCAACGACGTAATCGGAGCAATGGCGTCGGCCCGTTTCATCTGCTCCACATTGAAGTTGGAGACACCGATGTACCGGACTTTCCCTTCTTTACGCATGTCGGCCAACGTCCGCCACGCTTCCTCGATGTCGGGGTCCGGTTGCGGCCAATGAATCTGATAGAGGTCGATCACGTCGACGCGGAGCCGCGTCAGACTCGACTCCAGTTCATTCCGCAGAGATGCAGGATTGAGGCTGTAGCCGATCTCGCCCTTTTCGTTCCACACCCGGCTGCATTTTGTGAAGATGTAAGGACGCTGTGGCCGCCCCTTGATCGCTTTGCCCACGACTTCTTCGGAGTGGCCCAAGCCGTAAACAGCAGCGGTGTCGATCCAGTTCACGCCTGCGTCGAGCGCCACGTGAATGGCCGCGATGGACGCGTCGTCATCTTGTTTTCCCCATGAGAACGCCCATTGACCGCCGCCCATCGCCCACGCGCCGACCCCGATGGGAGTGATTTTCAAGTCAGAATTGCCTAAATTTCGAGTTTGCATAAGTGTCCAAATGATTTTAGACCGGGCAGCGTAGATACGCGAAGAGGCTTCCGGGCAGCCCGCCCCTTGTCAGGAATTGAGCGAGGACGTCTCGGCAATCAGAGAGGGTAAGCGACTCGGGGACTTAGTCCGCGGCCATTCCCTGGGCTTCGGGCTCCATCGTCGCAGGCAATGTCCCCGAATCGAACTTCTCGCCTCGCAGCTGGGCTTCCAGTGCGGCGAGTTGGGCTTCGATGTCTTGCTCCGCTTTCCGCTTGCGAATCACTTCTTCGCGATAGCGGCGGAGGAAGTAATCAATCGTCTCGACGCGGATTCGGATGGACCCCGTTGGCTTGTTCTCATCCAGATCCTTGAAGCAGAAGTACGGCGTGCCCGACTGCTCGATGATGCCCTCAATCACTCCGTAGATAGGCGCATCATGTCCGCACTTGAAGCTGGAAATCTCGAGCGCCACGAGGTTCGGATGGCGAGCCGTGAACTTCGCCGCCCAGACCTTGTGGTTCGTGCTGCAGGAATACGAATTTTTCCAGGCGTCGGTGATATCCAGAGGGCTGGTGACCACACCGGCGCGGACCTCTTGACCAAAGAGTCGGTCCAAGAGGTCGTCATCCAACGGCAAAGTGTTTTGCGAGAAGATTGGGTAGCCGAGTTTCTGAAACTCGTCGAGGATCTCGTGATTCAGCCCGGGATCGTGATGATACGGCCGACCGAGCATCACGATGCCAATGCGATCCTCGCGCTCCAGTTGATCGAGTACCTGGCGTGCGCGCCGCCGGACCCCGGTTTCATATTCTTTGAGCGCTGCAAATCCTGATTCAACGGCACGGTCATTTTCTTCTTGTGAGAGTCCAAGCAAAAGCTGCAACGCCTGCAGCATCTGGTGAGCAAACAGCTTTCGATCAGCGAAGTTGAGGACTGGGTCAATGTATTTCACGTTGTGCTCAGCAAAAACATCGTTCTCTTTGGTAAAAGCCGCCTTCACGGTTTCCGGTGTTGCGGTAACGGTCGGGCAAGCGTTTGCGCCGACGATATTCACGAGTGGCGAATGCAGCACGTCATACATCGGGAAGAAGATGGCGTCGAGCGGCTTCTTGCGATGTTTCTCCTGAATCAGGTTGTAGACGTGCGAAATCCCGATCTTGGCCGGGAAGCACGGGTCGATCGCGCCGCGGCTGGCTCCAGCGCGATACAGTTCGGAGCTTGTGTAATCGGAATAAATAATGTTCTCGGGCTGAACTCCGAGGCTCTCAAAATATGCGTTGAACAGCGGCGCATAGGTATAGATGTTCAGCACGCGCGGAATACCAATGCGCACTTTGCCGCGGTTCTCCATCAGCACGCGACGTTCCTTGTCGCCCTTTTTCCACCCCGCCCATCCGCGCGTGGGCAGCGGGTCCGCCACGCTCTTCGCGTTCGTGGGGCGAAACACTTCTTTCGACGCATAATCGACAAAGTTCGGATGCTTTGCACGAATCGAGTCGAGCCCGGCCTTGATGTCCTTCATGTCGTTAACGTCTTCGACCGTACCCTTTTCGCACGTGGCGATAATCAGGCGCTGCTCGCCATGCATCAGCGGAACTTTTGTGATTTTATGGACAGGAACGAAGCTGAGATCGTTCTTGGGCTGCGTCCGGATATCGATAAACGTTCGCAGGCAGTCGTTCTTGCAGAAATGGCAACGTGTATTTTCGTTGCGCGTTGTGCGGTATTCGATTTTACGAACCGCATCCAGTCCAATGAAGGTGGTCTGCTGGCCGTTGCGGCAGAGTCGTAGGGATTCTTGCGCCGCGCCAATCGCTCCGGATTCTCCGCAGTGCTCGTGCACGATGATTTCTGGCTGCTTACCCGTCGCGCGGAAACTATTGCGAATGAAATCGACTTCCGCCTTTACGACGGCCAGGTTGTTCTGCGTTCCGCCTTGCAGGACGAATCGTGATCCGAGCGCGGCGAGATTGGGAATGCTGGCAACATACAGGAAGACGTTTTTCGGCAATACAGCGGCCAATCCCGCGAGAATTTCCTCCGCTCGCCAGCCCTGCCTCTGGAAGTTGACGATGTCAGACTGCATGAACACGGCGCAGCCGTAGCCGAAAACGGGCATGGCCTGCGCCGAAAAGGCCAGATCGGCGTACTGGTTGACGCTCAGTCCAAAGCCTTCGGCTGTAGACTGCAGGAAGTATCCATTTCCGGCCGAGCATTGCGTGTTCAGCTTGAAATCTTTCACGCGCCCGTTGTGCAGGATAATGATCTTGATATCCTGCCCACCGACGTCCACGATCACGTGCGGATCTTCATAAAACTTTAGCGCCGATTCCGTGTGAGCGACCGTTTCAACCAGCGCCACGTCGGCGTTGAGGACATCTTTTAGAATGTCCTTGGCATACCCAGTGGTTGCGACCCCGAGTACTTCCAGTTTTGCGTTCTGCTTTTCCACTTGCCCGCGCAGATTCTCGAACATTTCGATCGTGTCTTGAATCGGGTTGCCATTCGAAAGCTGATACGACTTGCACAGGATGTCACCGTTTTCGTCTAGCAATACGGCTTTGGTCGACGTGGAACCGCCATCAATTCCGATGAAGCCGCCAACCGTGGTGCCACTCTGGAATGTCGCCGGAGTGAACTTCGGCCGGCGATAGGCCTCTTTGAAGACTTCGAGGTCATCAGGCTTCTCAACCAGTCCCTTGCCGCCGGACTTTGCCTTCTCTTCCTGGCGCCCGAACTCGATGTAGTGAATCAGTTTCTCGTATCCGCAGTAGCAGCCGATGCAGTCATCTTCGCTGCGGCCGAACTCGACCGCGCCCAGTGCTGCGAAATATTGTGCGTTTTGCGGAACCTTGATGAGGTCTTCGGGCTTGGCGCCGTCCGGAATCTGAACCTTGCGCTCGTGCCACATCCGCGGGATGTTGGCCTGCCACGCCTCGCGCATTCCTCGGATAAAGCTGTTCGGTCCACCGAGCAGCAGCACGTGCGGCCGCAGCGTATGCCCGCGGGTGAGCACGCTCAGATTCTGCAATACGATTGCCTCGAACAGCGAAGCCATTAATTCGTCGGGAGGCGTACCGACCTTCTGTAGGCCGTTAATGTCCGTCTCGGCAAAAACTCCACACTTGCCGGCGACCTTATGCAACTTGATGCCGTGATATTTCTGTTCTGCCAGAAGTTCGGTGGGAATCTTCAGCTTCGCGTTGATCTTGTCGATGACGGCGCCCGTCCCGCCGGCACACTTGTCATTCATCGATGGGATCTTCTTCTTGCGCCCGGTCTCGTCGTCATCCTTGAAAACGATGATCTTGGCGTCTTGTCCACCGAGCTCAATGACCGAATAGACCTCGGGATGCAGCTTTTCAACGGCAAGCGAAACTGCAGTCACCTCCTGCACAAACTTCGCGCCGATCTGTTCTGCGATGCCGGTTCCACCTGATCCGGTCAGGAACATCCGCGTGTTGTGCCGGTTGATCCCGACCTCAGCTTCCATGCGCTTGAGGAATTCCAGCGTCTTTTCCGGCTGCTTGGTTTCGTGACGCTGGTAGTCCTGCCACAGTACTTTGTCGGCCGCGCCATCAACCACCACAGCCTTTACCGTGGTCGAGCCGACGTCCAGGCCGACGAGGAACTGGACCTTGTGGTCGCGGCCATGGTGCTCATGCCGCACCTGCTGGATCGATGGAGCGGGGGGATCAAGCGGGGCGATCTGGATTAACTGGGGGCCCTTATGGTCGTGCATGAAGTCTTTTCTCCGTCAGAAAAATAATTACAACCGCCGAGAACAAAGAGTTTCGTAGGTACAAACAGAAATATGACCCCCTCTGCGTGCTCGGCGGTAATTGGCTTTAGTCGCCGGACATTGCAGGAGCCGCTTCGACCCTGACGCGCGAGCGTTTCCAGAATCGGGTGTCCTTGTCGATGCGCTCGCTGACATGCAGAACGAACTGCGCAGCCGTACCGGCGACGCCTTCACGATGCGGCACTTGATAGAAAGGACGCTTCAATTCCGGATGCTCGTCGATGTACTCGCGAATCTGAGCCATCGTTTTGCCTGTCGACTTCAGACACTGCTCAAACTCAGCCTTGGCTTTCACCTTGGCCTCGCCTAGCGCCATCTGGACCCTGCTGTGCGCGTTGACCTCACCCTCTCCGGACGTCTCAATCGGCAGGAAGATCATGTCTTTGAACTTGTTGATCACCGCTGACTGCACGCCATCCGACTGCGACGACGGCATGCATCCGAACGGCTTCAACGCCAGCACCATGTGACAGAGTTTGTGCACGGTGTAGTAGACGTTCTTTCCCACTTCCAGATGCCCTTCACCACCCCGGGCGAACTGGTTGTAGAAGGGATCTGCCAGTTCCGCCAGTTCTTTCTGCGGCGCCAGATGATGTGTGATTCCGCCCATGTTCTTGGCAGTCCGGTGATAAAAGAAGCTCCACATCTTCTCGCCGGCTCCAATTCCCCACAACTTCTTGCGTAGTCCGATGTAGTTTGCGAACTGTTTCTTGAATTCATACCACTCTGGATTGCGATGCGGACGATTGACCGGCCATTTCGCGATGGCATGCGCCTTAGCCTGATACATCAGATAGGCCACCCACGTAGCGATCGGCTCAACCAGCACCTGCGCACCTTCCCGTTCAAGGAAATCGAACATGTGGAAATTCCCATCGCCCTCCGTTAGTTGTGCCCAGAATTCGCCGGTGATCTTTACGAGCGGCTTCACGCGAGTGCGGTCCACCTCAATGGAATCCATCTTCGCGCGCGCATTGGCGAGGGCATTCAGGTAGTCCTTGCCCCACATGTGTTCATGCCATTTGCCGAACACATTGAAAGTGTTGCGTAGTATTTTGTTGCTCTTGAATTTCGGCTTCGCCCAGTCGGGTGCGCTGTTCTCAATCTCGAATGACTTACGGTTCCTCAGGTCCTCGCAGAGTCCATGGACCATCTCGTGGAAAACCCGATCTGTCTCTCCCTTATTCGCCTCGTACGGCCGAATCTGATAGATCAGGTCGTTGATGACGTCGCCCAGATGCATGGCATTCAGCATCCCAAATCCAAAGTCGATGGAGAACTTAAGCCCGGGCTCTCCGGAAGCAGCCTTGATGCCATCGCTGTCCTTAAACAGCAGAACGCGGAAGCCATCGAAGCCCGCGTTCTTTAACGCGAAGCGATATTCAGCCTCATACATGCCGAAGCGGCACGGCCCGCACGATCCGGCGGTGAAGAAGACGTAGTTATCCAGAATCTGCTGGCGCGACACGCCTTCCTTCTCCAGGAATTGCAGATACTGCACCAGATTGCCAACAGTGAAATACGTCGGATTGCACTGCCCGTTATTCCCGAATTCCTTGCCGATCTGGAATGCAGGCACGTCGGGAACAGGAAGCTTTTCGCACCGGTAGCCGCAGCCCTGGAACACGGCCCGAATCAAGTCTTCGTGCTTCCAGGTGAAGCCGCCGAATAAGATTGTGGTATGCGGCCTTTGGTCCGCCGTAAACGCCCGCTCAATTGGGCGATGAAAGTGATCGGGTTGATCAAGACCGGCAATCTTCCGTAAACGCGCACGCTCTGCTTCGAGCCGCTGTTTGATCTCTGACTCGTTTTCAATCTGGACGAAATTCGTCGCCATATCTTCCTCCGGCGTTGGGTCTCAAATGGGGGATAGTCCCGGAATTATTGGTGGAACGTGTCGTGAGGGCAGGGAATCAGTACGAGCGAGCGTGGAGTGAGCGCAAGAATGAGCAGTGCTCCTGCCGATTTCAGCTCTGCCGCTGTACTGCATCCGAACTCCAAAGGATTAGCGGTTGGGCCCGAGTCCTGGGCGTAAGGTACTCTCAGGCCCGGGACCAGAAACTTCGGTTGAGAATCCGTTCTCGGTTAGAGACGGATCGCTAGGGAGGCGGTTGCCTCGGTTTTTCTCCCCAAGCAGGGATGGCGAAGACTTCCGATAAACTTTCTTTTAGCAGAAAGCCAGCTTTTCGACAAGATTGGAGAACCGGTGCACGCGATGCATATTTTTGTAAATTGATGTGGGTATCCGGTTGTAAGCCTTTTTGCCAACGGTAAACACCCGCCACTTGCCATCACCCGCCATTTTCATTGCGTGCAACTGCCTCGCGGAGTTCGCCGATTTCCCGTAGTGTCGCCCACAAATCATTTAGAATCTCAGCGGTTTAAGGGGCGTTTCGGGAAATAACGATTTTCCTTAATCCTGATTATTTTCAGGATTAGAAAGCCCCCACTGCAAGAACTCTTCATGTCAGACCTCACGATCAAATCGAAGTCTCAGTGCATGTGGGATCTGGTAAGTCTGGGCGAGGTCATGTTGCGCCTTGACCCCGGTGCCGAGCGCATCTCTACTGCCCGCTGTTTTCGCGCGTGGGAGGGCGGAGGCGAATACAACGTGGCCCGTGGTCTTCGGCGATGCTTCGGCCTGGAAACTGCGGTTGTAACGGCACTGGCTGACAATCCTATCGGTCGACTTATCGAAGACCTGATGCTACAGGGCGGCGTTTCTCAGAAGTACGTTCGCTGGATTCCTTACGATGGCATCGGACGCACCGTCCGCAACGGTTTGAATTTCACTGAACGCGGCTTTGGATTGCGTGCCGCGGTCGGTTGTTCCGATCGTGGACACACGGCTGTTTCTCAGCTGAAGCCTGGCGACATCGACTGGCAGCAGATTTTCTCAAAGGACCGAACCCGATGGTTCCATACCGGGGGAATCTTCACCGCGCTTTCTGAAACGACTCCTCTGGTCGCAGAAGAGGCGATGAGGACCGCTAAACAGCACGGTGCAATCGTGTCGTACGATTTGAACTACCGCGCCTCGCTCTGGAAGTCCATTGGCGGAAAGGCCAAAGCGCAGGAAATAAATCGTCGCTTGGCGCCTTACGTCGATGTCATGCTCGGCAACGAAGAAGACTTTACTGCCGCACTCGGATTTTCTGTCTCCGGTCTTGATGAGCATCACTCCAACCTCGACTCCGCCGGTTTCAAGAACATGATTCAAGCCGTGGTCAGGGAATATCCTTCGATGGCCGTGATTGCGACAACGCTTCGACATGCCAAAACAGCGAGCCGAAATGATTGGGGAGCGATGTGCTATCACGATGGCAGATTCTACGAAGCACCAGTTCGCGAAGATCTCGAAATCTACGACCGTGTTGGCGGTGGCGATTCATTCGCGTCCGGCCTGATTTATGCGTTGCTCGCCGCCAAAGATCCGCAGTGGGCGGTGGAATGCGGCGCGGCACACGGGGCCTTGGCAATGACAACTCCTGGTGACACAACTATGGCGACGCTGTCGGAAGTCTTGCAGGCGATGACGTCTCGCACCGCCCGAATTGAACGCTAGCGAGGTTATATGGCGACGGAACTCAGCATTGAAGATGTAATTCGCAGGATTGGCGAAATTGGAATCGTGCCCGTAGTTCGAGCCTCATCCGTTGACGAGGCTAACCGTGCGGTTGAAGCCATCTGTGCCGGAGGTATTCCCGTCGTAGAAATCACAATGACCGTCCCCAACGCCGTGTCAGTTATCCGCGAACTCGTGCAACGTCGTGCAGGTGACGTTCTTATTGGGGCGGGGACAGTGACGAATGCCGACCAGGCCGAATCGTGCCTCAGGGCGGGAGCACAGTTCCTGGTGAGTCCCGGTCTCGCAATTTCGGTGCTCTCCGTCGCTCGAGCCAACGCTAAGCTCGCGATTCCCGGCGCCCTCACCCCTACCGAACTGATGAACGCCCAAGATCACGGTGCACGGCTGGTGAAAATCTTTCCCTGCGGGAATGTGGGGGGACCTAAGTATCTGAAATCGTTGAAAGCGCCGTTCCCGCACGCCTCGTTGATTCCGACCGGCGGAGTCAACGCGACAAACGCTGCCGAATTTATTGCGGCCGGAGCATTCGCGCTTGGAGTCGGCGCGGACTTAGTCGATTCGGTTGCACTGCGAGAGGGGAATTTGGAAAAAATCTCTAGCGCGGCGCGCGAGCTGGTAGATGCCGTCTCGTCCGCCAGAACATCGGTCCGGAGTAAAAAAGCATCCTGACTTTCTACTGATTCACGCCGCTGGCCAGAACTCCTCCGTCGACCGGTAAGATCGTGCCCGTCACAAAACTGGCCGAGTCCGACGCCAGGAAAATCGCCGCCCCGACCAACTCTTCGAGTTCACCGAATCGGTTCATCGGAGTTCGCATGATGACCTCGTTGCCTCGTCCCGTGCCGACCAGAAGCTTCTCGCTCAGTGGAGTCCGAAAATACCCCGGAGCAATCGCGTTCACGCAAATGCCATACTTGGCCCATTCGATAGCGAGTGATTTGGTCAGGGAGGCAAGGCCGGACTTGCTTGCACTATACGCCGCAACTTCAAAAAGCCCGAGGAACGATCCCATCGACGCAACACTAATGATCCTTCCATACTTCCGCTCAATCATGTGCCTCCCAAAAACCTGACACGTACGCAGCGTTCCGGTGAGGTTCGTATCCAGAATCCGATTCCAGTCTTCTTCGGGATAGTCGACTGTAGGGGCGCGCTTCGTGATGCCTGCCGCATTTACAAGAATGTCCACTTTGCCAAAGGCTTGCAGACAAGCCTGCAAAAGCTTCTCTAGAGACGTTCGATCCGCCACGTCGCAAGTGATCCGCAGCGTCTTTCGCCCGAGCCCCTCAATCTCACTGGCTAGGGAATTCACCAACTCCATGCGCCGCGCGCTCGATACCACATCAGCGCCGCCTTCGGCCAGCCCAAGCGCCATTGTCCGTCCGATTCCAGAACTTCCTCCCACGACTACAGCCACCTTGCCCGCTAGATCTAGTTTCTTGTACATAGCTCCTCGAGTGATGCCAGGATCAGGCACTACCAGTTGAACATCGTGCCATCCAGTTTTCGATTTACCGGCAGATAGGCGCGTTCATAGGGAAACGTCGCAGCCAGCTTTTCGTCATAATCGACGCCCAACCCTGCTGCATCGCCGGGATGCAAGTAGCCGTTTGCGAATGAATATACATGCGGAAAAACCTCATCCGTTTCCTTTGTGTGCCGCATGTATTCCTGAATGCCGAAATTATTGATGGCAATATCAAAGTGCAGCGCCGCTGCCATCGCTACCGGAGAGAGATCCGTCGCCCCATGGCTTCCCGTACGCACGTGATAGATCTCTGCTAGGGCGGCGATCTTCTTTAAATGCGTGAGCCCGCCGCCGTGAACCACCGTTACGCGCAGGTAATCGATCAGCTGCTCGGTGATCAGAATGTGCGCATCCCACACCGCATTGAAGACTTCGCCCACCGCCAGTGGTGTCGTGGTGTGCTTGCGGACGATCCGGAATCCTTCCTGCAATTCGGCAGTAACCGCATCCTCCAACCAGAACAGATGGTAGGGCTCCAGGCTCTTCCCCAATCGCGCCGCTTCAATTGGCGTCAATCGGTGATGAACGTCGTGTAACAGATGCAAGTCATCGCCGAACTTGAGCCGCAACGCCTCAAACAATTTCGGTACGTGCAGCAGATACTTTTCCGTGGACCACGAATTCTCCGGTGGCAGGCCTTTCTCCGCGGGCTCGTAGAACAACTTGTCTGCCGCCACACCATAAGTCGAAGGCAGTCCCGGAATTCCCGTCTGCGCTCGCACAGCAAGATATCCCTTCTCTTTGTACTTCGCGACCTCATCGGCAGTTTCTTCAATATCCCGCCCGTTAGCATGTCCATAGACCAGAACTCCGGTCCGACTCTTTCCGCCGAGCAGGTTGTAAACCGGAGTGTTGAGCGCTTTGCCTTTGATATCCCAGAGCGCCATGTCAACGGCGGCAATCGCCGTCATTGTCACTGGACCGCGCCGCCAATATGCACCGCGATAAAGGTATTGCCACACATCCTCGGTCTGTGACGGATCTCGCCCAATCAAGCACGGAATCAAGTGATCGGTAAGGTACGAGGCAACGGCCAACTCCCGCCCATTCAAGGTCGCATCGCCGAGCCCGTAGATCCCCTGCTCCGTCCAGATCTTGAGCGTTACGAAGTTTCGCCCCGGACACGAAACGAACACTTTGGCATCCGTGATTTTCACGCGGTCTCCTCAGTACGACACACGAGTGTAACGAAACCTCAGATTCGGCGCACCAGTCCCAGCTCTGTAGCTTTTGTATTGCGAATCAGCAATAGGACGAGAATCATTCCGATGAAAGGAACGATTCCTGCCAGGATCACGATCGGATCGAACGTGTGCGTGCCCGCGCCCTGTCGCGCGTCTGAAATACAGCCAATCAATTTGAAAGCCACGATCGTTCCAAGACCCGTCCCCGTCCCTCCCAACCCGCTGACCGACGCCACGGAATTGCTCGCGAACAGGTCCGATGGCAGTGTGTTCGCCATGATCGTGAATCCCGCGTATGTGAATGTCACAATGGCGAACAGAAACGCAATCACATACAGATTCGTAGTGAAGATTGTGAAGATCAGCAGCGTCATCCCGATGCCGCCGTAGATAATCGGTACTTTACGTGCCCATCCCAGCGAAACTCCCCGCCGCACCAGATATCCGGATAGCCACCCGGCGAAGAAGCTGCCTATATCGGCGGCAACGAACGGAATCCACACCGCAATCAAGCCGCTCTTTAAGTCGATTCCCTTTGCCACAAGGTAAATCGGGAACCACTCGGTAATGAAGAAGAACACCGGATCCGTGAACGTCTTGGCAATGATCGTCCCCCAAGTCTGAGGCAGTTTCAGCAGATCGCTCCACGGAACCTGATCGCGGCGCTCATGCGTTGGCTCCGATTCCCGCTTGTCGGCCGCGATCATCTCGCGCTCAGTCGTGCTGATTCGATCGTGGTTTTCCGGGGAGCAATACAGCCAGCGCCAGAGGATCAGCCAGACGAATCCCAATACACCCGGGACGGCGAATGCCGGACGCCAGCCCCACCGGAAGTAAATCCACAACACGATGAAGGGCGCGATCGCACCGCCGATTGAAGATCCGCTATCGAACAGCGCCGTAGCCAGGGCACGTTCACGTTTCGGGAACCACTCCGATACTGCCTTCGTGGCTGCCGGCCAGTTCGCTGATTCTCCCGCGCCAAGCAGAAAACGAAAGGTAGCAAAGCTGTAAAATCCTCGGGCGAGCGACGTCGATATCGAAACGATCGAATACCAGATTACCGTCAACGTCAGCCCGCGGCGCGTTCCGACGCGATCCATCAGCCTGCCGAATACACTCTGCCCGATCGAATATGCCACGCGAAACGCAATCGCGAGATTCGCGTAGTCCGTATTCGTCCAGTGATATTCAATTTTGAGATAGGGAGCGAGCAAAGAGAGCGTCTGCCGGTCGATGTAATTGATGACCGTGGAAGCAAACAGCAGTACACCGATCCACCAGCGCAGCGACGAAATCGGCTTCCTTGCGTTCTCCATATCTGCGATAGAGGTTGAATGACTAACGTTGCACGAGTCGGCGTTAACCTAAGGTCCGATCGTCACCTGCGCTTGCTGGTTCAGCTTATCCCGTAACTCGGATCGCAACTGCGACGCAGAGTCCTGGTCGAGAAATATGGTTGTATTCGGATGCTTGCGTAAAATCGAAGCTGGAGCCGAAGCGCGAATGGCTCCCTCCAGGCACATCCGCACCGCCTTCGCCTTGCGCTCATCTGGAACAACCGCCACAATTTCTCGCGCTTTCATGATCTGCCGCGGAGACATGGAAATCGCACGTGTGGGTACTTGCGAAACATCAGCAAACCAGCCTTCGCCGACCTGCTGGCGTCGGCAGGCTTCATCCAGGTCCACCACGAGATAAGGATCTTCGGTTTCAAAATCCGCAGGCGGATCGTTAAACGCGATGTGGCCGTTTTCTCCGATACCAACAAATGCAATGTCGATTGGAGCCGACGTTAGCTGGCGACCAACTTCGCGCACTGCCGCTGATAGGTCCGCTGCATCGCTCTCAATGAAGTGGAAAGTGTCGATTCCCACTTTATCGATAACGCGTTCCAAGAGAATTTTTCGAAAGCTCGCCGGATGCGAGGCCGGTATCCCGACATATTCATCGAGGTGAAAGGCTTCCACTTTCCTCCAGTCGATCCCCTTCGCTGCCGTAAGCGCATCCAGAAATGCAAACTGTGATGTGCCGGTTGCCAAAATGATGCGGCACCGATCGTGTTGTGTGATCGCTTCTCTGATCGTGGCTGCCGCTTGTTCGGCTGCCGCCCCAGCCACAGCGGTCGGGTCCCGGAATAGTCGCACTAGCATTGACAATGATGGTTGTGATGTTCGGCGAATTATACAAGCGCAGTGCAGTTGCCTTTTCGCGCAATGAAAGTGGAGAGAGGAGTATTAGATTTCCGCCCGCTCCAGGTTTGGTGCCAAAACCTGCACGAAGCCGAGCGCGATTAAATATGCCACGCCGGCAAGGACAAATACCGGAACATAGGAGCCGGTGGTCTGCAGGACATAACCCACCATTTTCGAGATGAACATTCCGCTGATCGTCCCCAAAAGCGTTCCAAATCCCACGACGGACGCAACCGCGCCCCGCGGAAACATGTCAGACGCCAGCGTATAGATGTTTGCCGACCATCCCTGATGCGCGCCTGCCGCGAGCGCCACCAGGCACACCGCAAACCAAGCATCGTGAGTGCGCGCAGCCAACATGATCGGAGTTACTGCCAACGCGCAGACGAGCATCGCTGTTTTCCGGCTGGCATTCACATTCCATCCACTCTTGATCAACCGTGACGAAAGCCATCCGCCGCCGATGCTCCCCACGCTTGCACCGCTATAGATAACAAACAGCGGTAGGGCCATTCCTTTTAGATCGAGATTGAGATTCCGGCTCAAAAAGTCGGGCATCCAAAAGAGATAAACGAACCAGATCGGATCCGTAAAAAACTTTCCCAGCCCTACCGCCCATGCCTGGCGCAGTTTTAACATTCGACTCCACGGAACCGCGATGACATCAGCTTGCTCGGGATCACTTTGAATCAGCGCCAGTTCTCCAGCCGAAACCAGTTCGCTTTCCTGTGGCTTTCTGTAAAGAGCCAGCCATACAGCGATCCAGATCATGCCGAGCGCCCCGGTGCCGATAAACGCCATCCGCCATCCAAAGCGAAGCGTAATCCAGGGCACGATGAGCGGCGTGATGATCGCCCCGACGTTGGTCCCTGAATTGAAAATGCCCGTCGCCAGCGCCCGTTCTTTCTTGGGGAACCATTCGGCCACCGCTTTGATCGACGCAGGAAAGCTGCCCGCCTCGCCAATTCCCAGGCTGAAGCGCGCCAGGGCAAACTGAAACACCGATCCCGCGGCCGCATGGGCCATCGCCGAAATACTCCAGAACAACACAGCCAGCGAGAATCCTCTGCGCGTGCCAATCCGGTCGATCAGTTTGCCGATGAAAAGCAGGCTCGCCCCGTAAGCCAGTTGAAACGCAACCACAATGTTGCTGTATCCCTCCTCGGTCCAGCCGAGTTGAGACTGCAGTGTCGGCTTCAATAATCCGATCACCTGCCGGTCCATGTAATTGACCGAGGCCGCGAAAAATAGAACTCCACAAATCAACCAGCGAACGTGGCCGGTCGTCTGCTCGATTTGTCCCGTGGTCGTTTCGCCCTGACTCGTCATTGAGTTGTTAGTCAATCAGCCAGCTATGGCTTCTGCTGATGCGGTTCGGGAAGCAGCGCAAAACTGATATATTCGTCGCTTGCGAAAGCTTTGCAGCTGAAAATGCGTCCATGAAGTCTTTTCTCGACACGGATTTTCTTCTCTCCAACGAGACTGCCCAGCGACTCTATCATGAGCACGCGGCGGAGCAGCCGATTCTCGATTACCATTGCCATCTCTCTCCAAAAGATATTGCTGAGAACCGCCGCTTCCAGAATCTTCACGAAATCTGGCTCGAAGGCGACCATTACAAATGGCGCGCCATGCGCGCTAACGGCGTCTCCGAAAAATACATCACAGGCAATGCCAGTCCTTATGAGAAGTTTCTCGCGTGGGCCCGAACGGTTCCTTACACACTGCGGAATCCGCTCTATCAATGGACTCACCTTGAGCTGCAGCGTTACTTCGGCATCACTGATCTGCTCGACGAATCTTCGGCGCTGTCGATTTGGAATCGAGCCAATGCCTCCCTCGCCGCGGATCTTACGACTCACGGCATTTTGAAAAAGTTTCATGTGGAAGTCGTGTGTACGACGGACGATCCGACCGATGATCTCTGCCATCATCAGGCGATCCCAGAATCCGATATCTCCACCCGAGTCTTTCCTGCTTTCCGTCCCGACAAAGCTCTGGGGATCGGCGGTCCTGAATTCCAGTCCTGGACGCGCCAGCTCTCGAACGCGACTAAGATCGACATTCGCGATCTGAACAGCTTCCTCGATGCACTTCGTAAGCGTCACGAAGACTTTCACGCTATGGGATGTCGTCTCTCCGATCATGGCTTGGATTACTGCTACGCAACTCCATGCTCAAATCAAGCCGCGAGCGCAATATTCGGGAAAGCTCTGGCAGGAAACACAATTGCGCAGGACGAACGGGAGCAGTTTGTGTCTTTCCTGATGCTTTTCTTCGGGCGCCTCGATGCCGAAAAAGGATGGACAAAGCAACTGCATCTAGGCGCTCTGCGGAACGTGAATTCAGCCGCTTGCCGCACCATCGGTCCGGATACGGGCTACGATACCGTCGGCGATTTCCCGCAGATCGCTTCGCTCGCTGCGTATCTCGATCTACTCGCTCGCGAAAACGCCCTCCCGCGAATGATCCTCTATAACAACAATCCAAGAGATACCTTTGCTTTTGCTACGCTCATCGGCTCCTTTCAAGGCGGTGACGAACCCGGCAAGATTCAGTACGGCAGCGCCTGGTGGTTCCTCGATCAGAAAGAGGGAATCACGTCGCAGATCAATGCACTCTCGAATGTCGGCCTTCTCTCGCGCTTCATCGGCATGGTCACCGATTCCCGCTCGTTCATGTCTTATCCGCGCCATGAATATTTCCGTCGGGTTCTCTGTGACATCATCGGGCAAGACGTCGAACGCGGCGAACTGCCGAACAACAATGCTCTTCTGGCTCTGCTGGTGGAAGACATCTGCTATCGCAATGCTCTCCAATATTTGAAGTTGCCGACCTCGATTTTGGGTGGCGTTGCGCAGTCAGCGCTGCGATAGAGCTTTTTTTTCGAATGCCGTCTTTGACCCATGTGGCATTGTTAACCTCCAGAATCCCAGCTGAATCGGTTAAAATTACACCGAGCCTTTTAGCAAGCTTGCGCGGGACATCTGCTGTGAAAGAGGAGTAGTGCGCCTTACGGGATCCATCTTCTTGAGATCGCATCAGTGCCGTTCTGCAGTATTTTTTTTCTTAGTGTTATTTCTCGCCTCGACCGCGAACGCTGAGAATGCCGCCTTCGACCTCACCGGACCCAAGATCGAGGTTCATGTGCAGAGAGCGGGAGCTACTCTGCCCATCGCCGAGGTTCCCAATCTGCAAGCTGGAGACCGCCTCTGGATCCATCCCGATCTGCCCGATAGCCAGTCGGTTCGCTATCTGATGATCGTTGCCTTCCTGCGTGGCGCTACGAATCCTCCTCCCGATTCCTGGTTTACCCGGGTTGAAACCTGGAGCCGCCCCGTACACACCGAAGGCGTCTTCGTCGTTGTGCCCAATGAAGCCGAAGAAGCCCTCATTTTCCTCGCACCAGAAACCGGAGGCGCCTTCAGCACCTTGCGCAGCGCGGTCCGGGGCAAACCCGGCGCATTCGTACGCGCCGCGCAAGACCTGCAGCAGGCCAGCTTCGACCGTCAGCGCGTCGAGAAATACCTTGAGTCCGTCCGCGAAACCTTCCTGCTCGATCCCGAGCAGTTAAAGGCGCACACGACTCTCCTCGCCCGCAGCCTGAATATGCGGCTCGACCAGCAGTGTTTCGACAAGCCCAGCGCCCAACAAGTGCCGTGTCTCACGCAAAATACCGACCAACTGGTCCTCGACGACGCGCATAGCCAGACCATGGTCGCTGCCCTGACCTCGTCAACCTCGGCTGATTTGCTGGCCCAGATCAGTTCCACTCCGAGCGCTCGCAGTGGCTTTTACAGTCCTTACATCGGCGCTGTCGTCGATGTCGTACGGATTCTCGGCAGCACACACACGGCCCAGTATCAATACATTCCGGCTTTGGCGCTACCCAAGCAGGACGAACTGAATCTTCGCCTCAACAATCCTCCTTCGTTCCGCAATCCAAAATCCGTTCTCGTCATTGGACTGCCTCCCATCCGCACCGCTCCGCCTCCTCCGCTTCGTGCGGTCGAGCCCACGCAGGTTCTTTGCGCTGGCAAGCCCCACCTCGTCCTTCCTGCGGAAGGGGCTCCGCTGGTTTTCGCCACCGAACTTGCTCACAACCTGGTTCTGCACGTGGAAACGAAATCCGGTTCAGTCGTTGATCTTCCCGTCACTGCTGACGCCGAGAAGGGCGGATTCGCGATTGACACCCATCCCCTCGAATCCGCAGACCTTGACGGCGAAGTTACAGGGACAATTCGCGGCCTTTGGGGGTTCCATGCCTTCGACGGTCCCCACTACCGGCTTCGTACGTCGCGACCGGCACAATGGATCGTTGCCTCGAAAGATGCCAGTGCCTTGATTGTTGGTCGCGAGGACACGTTGCACCTCCAATCGCAGGACGCCTGCTGCGTCAGCGAAGTCCTGCTGAAAGACGAGCAGGCGAAGACGCTCACCATCGAATGGAAGAATTCCAAGCCCGATGAACTCGAAGTGAGAGTCCCGCTCCAAAAAGCCATGGCGGGGTGGGTAACCATGGGGATCAAAAAGTTCGGCTTGCAAGAAGTGGATCAGATCCCTCTTCACACCTATGCGGAAGCCGCTCGCCTCGACAGCTTCGGGATCCACTCCGGTGACGCTGACGGCCTATTGAAGGGCACGCGGCTCGATCAAGTCGCCAGTCTCGAACTGAACGGCTTTCACTTTGTTCCGGGCGCGCTGACCCGCGCCAATCAGCAGGACGAACTCAAGCTCTCAGCCGCCGACTCGGGGGTTAAGGCAAAGCTGCAACCCGGTGAATCCATCGTCGCCCACGTCACTCTCAAGGACGGTCGTACTCTCGATCTCAAGTCTGAGGTCGATGCACAACGTCCATCGGTCAACGTGCTTACCAAGAGCATTCAGCTCGATCCGTCCGCGCCACCTGCGGTGCGCCTTGGCAGCCAGGAAGAATTGCCTCAGGATGCCCGGCTCAACTTCTTCCTTAAGACTCAGGCACCCGAGGCGTTCCCTCCGACAGAGAAAATCGAAGTCGCGACCTCAGACGAATCATTTCGCGTTCTGCTTAGCTTTAAAGACGGCAACCTTACGATGCAGGACACAAAGACCGTCCTGGCCGTTCTCGACCCGATGAAGCTTCTCGGCCCCTCGGCATTCGGACCACTGAAGATTCGTCCAGTCTCAGCCGACGGCATCTACGGCGACTGGCAACCGCTGGTGAATTTGGTTCGCATTCCGATGCTCAAAGCGGTTCGCTGCGTTCCCGCTCCGGAAAAACAATGTACTCTCAGCGGTGACAAGCTCTTCCTGCTCGACTCAGTCAGCAGCGACGCCGACTTTACTACCTCCGTGTCGGTCCCGGAAGGCTTCGTTGAAGACGCGTTAGCCATTCCTCCACCGAAAGGCAAGACGCTCTACATTAAGCTTCGCGATGATCCCGCTACGATCGACACAGTCGCGTTACCCGTGGCTCAGCCGCAGCAAAATTAGCCCCGCCAATCAGTTCGATCGTCAAGAACATGCAGGGGAGAGTTCTGCGAGCGATACTCATTCGGGAAGGTACGGAAGTAACGTCGAATCCTTTGCTTCCGGAGATACCATTTCCGAAGCGCCGATTTCCCAATACCGCTCAGGAGATATCTCCATGCCCAGAGTTTTCCTCGCGCTCGCAGCCTTTGCACTGATGTGCGGCTATTCTTCCGCTCAAGACGACCAGCCTCTGGGAGATCTCGCGCGCCAGGTTCGTGCGCAAAAACAGCAGAAGGCCGCACAAGGCAAAGATGCGGCTAATAGCGCAAAGTCCATCTCAAACACAGATGAGATCAGCGGGAACGACGCGGCTCAAGGTAAGACACAGCACACCTCCACGGAGGAAACGCCGGACCACGCAGGCGTGAAGTCCGCTTCCTCGGCGCACTCCGATGCGACGAAATCGGAGTCGAAAGATTCCAAGCCTTCTGACTTCACTCCGAGTCCGGCTGATCGCGAAGCTCAGGCGGAAAATTGGAAATCTCAGATACAGGAGCAGAAGATCGCGATCGCGGAGTTACAGGCGCAGATTGATCAGGTTGGCAGTTCGATTCAGTATGCCGGCGCGAACTGCGTCTCCAACTGCGAGAAGTGGAATGAGCACCAACAGCACAAGCAGGAACAGGTCGACACCATGAAGTCGCAACTCGAAGAGCTGCAACATCATCTTGAAGAAATGCAGGAGTCCGCCCGGAAACAGGGCTACGGCAGCTCCGTGTACGAGCCCTAGGACTCCGCGGATCCGAACAATTTCCCGCTCGGCTCTTAAACTGCAGTTTTCCTCATTCCCACAAACTACTGCTCCGTGCGAAATTAGTACATGGCCTTAGTTGTGCGACCATCTCCCATCCACTCTGTCGGCGTTTACACCTCGACGCCGATTCGCAAAGGCGCCCGCGTCGTGGAATACAAAGGCGAGCGCATCACGCCAGAGGAGGCCGACCGCCGCTACGACGGCGCCTCTCGCACGTACCTCTATGGACTTGAAGACGGCAAGACCGTTATCGATGGCGACGGCCTGGGCGCGTTCCTGAATCACTCGTGCGATCCAAATTGCGAAGTGGATGAAATCAAAGGCCGGGTCTGGATTTTTGCGTTGCGCAGTATTGCCGCCGGGGAAGAGCTTGTTTGGGATTACAACTTGTACGATGACGAGGATCCCGCCCCCTGCTACTGCGGTTCCAAGAAATGCCGCGGTACCATGTACTCCCGCGAGTGGATGGCTAAGATGCGCCGCAAAGAAGCCCGCAGAAAGAAAAAACTAGAAATGGCAGAGAACAACGGACGGGAGATAAACAGCCGCGTAGGATCCGCCGGAACCGGCAAGGGTACGAGTTCCACTCGTGCCGATTCCGAACTGCCCAAGGCAGCCGGCTTTAGCCGATGAATTCAGCCTTTCCAAACAAAAAGTCTTACACCCCTACCGGTGCTCCGGCGCCTTCCCATGTTCTCGCCATCCTTCGATAACCAGATAGAGCACCGGGATAAAAAACAAATTCAGGATCGTCGACATGATCATGCCGCCGAACACGGTCGTTCCCACGGAGTGCCGGCCATTCTCGCCCGCGCCCGTTGCAACCACCAGCGGCACCACGCCCAAAATGAATGCCAAAGACGTCATCAGAATCGGTCGTAGCCGGATCGTTGCCGCCTGTATGGCTGACTCCACCAGCGGCACTCCGCGTTCCCGCAACTGCTCGGCAAATTCGACGATCAGAATTGCGTTCTTGCTTGACAGGCCAACGAGCATCACCAGCCCTACCTGGCAGAACACGTCATCATTCAGACCACGAATCCATTGAGCTCCAAGCGCGCCCAGCAATGCCATCGGAACGGCCAGCAATACGATGAACGGCAGCACGAAGCTCTCGTATTGCGCGGAGAGTGTTAGGTACACCACCAGCGTGCCCAGTCCAAAAAGAATCAACGACGTTCCTCCGGCCTGCAACTCCTCCAGCGACAGCCCTGTCCAGCTGTAAGAGAAGCCCTGCGGCAATTTCTTCGCCAGATCTTCCATTGCCGTGATCGCCTGTCCCGAGCTGTATCCCGGAGCAGCCGATCCATCGATCTCCGCCGATCGGAACAGGTTGTAATGACTGATCAATTGTGGCGTCGTCGTCTGCGTGATCGTAAGCAGATTTTCCAGAGGCACCATCGCTCCGCCGTCAGATCTGACATAGAACTGCTTCATGTCGGTCGCGGTGGCCCGAAACTGTTTGTCCGCCTGCACGTACACGCGATAGGAACGGTTATTGAAATCGAAGTCATTCACGTACGCCGATCCCATGTACACGCCAAGAGTATCCGTAATCTGTGAGAGCGGCACATGCAGACTTTTGGCCTTTTCACGGTCAATCGTGACCAGATACTGCGGATCATTCGCCGTAAACGGTGTATACAAGCTGACCAGATCCTTGCGCTGTGCCGCCGCCCTGATCAAGCCCTGGGTCGCAGTCGCTAATTCTTCCAGTTTGTGCGCTGCCTGATCCTGCACGACAAACTGGAATCCACCAAAAGCGCCCTGCCCCTGAATTACCGGTGGCAAGGTCGCAAACACAATTGCTCCCGATACCATGAATAATTGCGGGCGGATTCGATTCAAAATCGCTGGAGCTGTATGCTGCGCACCTTTCCGTTGCGAATAAGGTTTCAGCGAAACGAACATTAATCCCTGGTTCGCCGCTGCCCCTGAGAAGCTGAACCCAGCTACGGAAAACGTGTTCTCGACCTCGGGCTGCTTCGACACAATCTGCGTGACCTGCTGGCCGATCGCCTTCGTATAATCCAGCGAAGCCCCAGCAGGCGCCTGCATCACCACGATCAGAAATCCCTGATCCTCATCCGGCACAAAGCCCCTCGGCACACGCGTAAACACGAGATACGTCAGCCCCAGACCCGCAAAGAACAGCACCACCATCGCCAGTTTGTATTTCAGCAGGTGTCCCAGTAGGTTGCGGTATCCGTTGGTCATCGTCTGAATGCCCGCATCGAACTTTCGCAGCCACCACCACTTTTCGCCGTGCGATTCGCGCAGCAGAATTGACGCCAGCACCGGAGCCAGCGTGAGCGCATTGAACGCCGATATGGCGATGGAAAAAGCGATGGTCAAAGCAAATTGCCTGAACAAAATCCCCGTCGTCCCGGGAAAGAACGCGACCGGCACAAATACTGCCACTAGCACCAGCGAGGTGGCGATAACCGCGCCAGTAATTTCCACAGTCGCGGCGGCTGCTGCTTTGCGCGAGTCGCGTTCGCCCTCTCGCATGTGGCGCTCAATGTTCTCAATCACCACGATCGCGTCGTCCACGACCAGCCCGGTAGCCAGCGTAATTCCGAACAGCGTCAGCGTGTTGATCGAGAATCCCAGCAATTTTACGAAGACGAATGTGCCGATCAGAGAAACCGGAGTGGCGATGAAGTGAATCATCGTCGTTCTCCAGTCGCCCAGGAAGAGAAAGATCACCAGGATAACCAGCGCAATCGCACCGCCCACCGTATAGGTCACGTCACGAATCGATTCGCCCACCGCGTCGGTTGTATCGAACGCCACATTGGCGCGCATGCCTGGCGGGAAACGTTTTGACAAGCGGTCGAGCTCCGCGATGGCCCTCCGATCGACGTCCAGCGCATTTGCGGTTGAGAGTTGCGTGACTCCAATTCCGACGGCATCCTGCCCGTTGAACTTCAGGTCTGACGAGTAGTTCTCCGCTCCCAGCTCCGCGTGTCCCACGTCCTTCAGTCGGACGAGCGTGCCGTCGCTATTCGTTTTCAGAATAATGTTTTCAAACTGCGCTGGCTCGCTCAGGCGTCCCACGGCGCGCACGCTCACCTGATATTGCTGCCCCGGAATCGCTGGTTCCTGGCCCACCTGCCCGGCAGCAACCTCCACGTTCTGCTCCGAAAGCGCGTTCACCACGTCCGGCGCGGTCAAACCCCGCCCCGCCATTCGCACCGGATCAAGCCACAAGCGCATGGAGTATTTGCGCTCGCCAAATATCAGGACGTCCGCCACACCTGGAATGCGCTTGAGCGCATCCCTCACATACACATCGAGGTAATTGCTCATGAAGAGCGTCGAATACCGGTTGTTGTCGGAGATGACGGCCGCGCCGAAAACGAAATTCTGGGAGCTCTTCTGGGTGGTGATGCCGACCGACTTCACCGCGCTGGGCAAGCGGCCCTGCGCCGTGTTCACCCGGTTCTGAATATCGACCGTGGCCAGATCCGGATTGCGTGTCAGATCAAAAGTGACAGTGATGCTGCTCGACCCATCGTTGCCGCTGGTCGAGCTGATGTACTTCATTCCCTCCGCGCCATTGATCTGCTGCTCCAGTGGAATCGTGACCGCGCTTTCGACTGTCTGTGCGCTCGCACCAATGTAGAAGCTGGAAACACCGACTTGCGGTGGGGCCAAATCTGGAAATTGTGCGATGGGCAAAGACGGAATCACCGCCGCGCCCGCCAGAACGATCAACAGCGCGCAAACTGTGGCAAATACCGGACGTCTTATGAAGAAGTTAACGAACATGAAGAATCAGTCCCTCAAACAGTCGAAACTCCAGAGAATCAAACCAAAACCGCAAAGGACGCTGAGTAAACAGAGAATTTCAAGAAAGCGTTGACCCGTTCACACTCCACCGCGCCGGAAATCCAAAAGTCCCTCTGCGTCCTCCGCCGTTTTTATTGATTAAGCTTCGGCGTCATCCCATCGGAACTACCGGAGCGCCATCCATCAAGAATTGCGTGCCGGAAACAATCACCTTGTCACCGGCCTTGATGCCTTCACGCACCTCATAGTTATTTCCAACGGTTTCGCCGATTGTAAGAGGCCGTTGCTTTGCCAGGAATGAGCCATTCGCTTGAGGCTCAGCGACGAATGCAAAGTACTGGCCCGCCAGCCGCGACACTGCGAGAATCGGAACCTCCGGATTCTGATGCGTCCCCCACACCACACGCGCCCGTATGAATTGCGACTGACGTAGAGCATCGTTCCCATTCACAATTCGCGCCTTCACGAGCACAGTCTGCGTCGTGTTGTCGACCTGCGGAGAAATAAAGCTGACCCGCGTATCCGCCAAAACCTTTCCATTGCTGTCCAGGACTTGAACAGGCAAGTTCATCTTCAACTGGGACGAGCGCTCCACGGGAACATACACATAAGCTTCAAGACTGCCGGGCTGGTCCACGGTAGTCAGTTGGGTCGTGGTTGTGACCCGATCGCCTACTCGCACTGGAATGTCCCCAACAATCCCGCTACGGGGAGCGACCACTTTGTAATAGCGCAGCTGAACTTCCTGCTCGCGGACCTGGGCGTCTAACGAGTCCATTTGCGCCTGTGCTGCGTCCAAGGTGGCCTTGGCTTGATCCAAATCCTGCTTGCTGACCACACCCGCAGACTCAAGGCCCTCAGCTCGCTGATACTGCTGCTTGGCCAGTTCCAACTGTGCCCGCTGTGCAGCCCGTGCGCTCTCCTGGCTCCTCACCGTGGCTTGCTGCTTGAGTGGATCGATCTCCATCAAGGGAGCGCCATCGGCCACGTGGTCGCCGGAGTGCACGAAAATCTGCGTAACTTGTCCTTCGACCTGCGGCATAATCACGGCAGAATCGCGAGACTTCAGCGTCGCCACATATTCGCTGCTGTCGTTCACTGGCACGGCTTTCGCCTCCATCACTTTCACCGGCATGGCGGGCATTCCGCCGCCGGCTTGAGGATTCCGCGCCGTGGTCTTCGAGCACGCCACCAGTGCCGACAAAGCGATAAAGAAAAGACTAATCACCGCATATTCTCTGTGCTGTTTCACCATTGGCCACATACTCTGCGGGTCCTCGATGTACCCCTCGCTCTGGAACTCACTCTCACGGCTTCAACGCCAGGATGCCAACCGCATATCCATTGAGGTTGATGGTCATCTGCGCAGCCGGAGTTACTGTCGTTGCGCTCGGACCATCGGTCACACTCGTATCTTTGTCGATGACCAACCAACTGCCGCTGGTGAACGTACCCAGTGACGAAAGATCCAAATTCACAATGGAAAAGGTCCCTGGCCCGTTGTTGTCGGTCGTCGGAGCGTTTACAGCGTGATTCGTCACCATTACCACCACACTGCCGTCTCCGTTGAGAACAGGCAGCGTCTCCAAATCGGCATCGTTACTCGACGTGTACTGCAGCACCTGGGACCCGGCATTCGCGGGAAACATCTGCCCCAGCCAGTAGTCGACCCAATAGCTCAGTTGCAGTGCCGCCGTATTGTAGTCCACTTCGCCGTACTGCTTATCGGCATCGAAGTCCCAGTGATAGAGCGCATGGACGCCTGCCTTTCCCAACTGCGAAAAGACGTAAGGCCGCCAGGCTGCAAAGAACGGACTCGATCCGCGCGTATCGGTCACGAAGGTTTGGCCGGGATTGCATGTGCTCATTCCGTTCGCCCCTTCGTAGTCCGCATTCACGTTGTTCTCGGTCACCCACACCGGCACCGCAGCGAGCGCCGGATTGGTATGCAGTTGCGTGTAGATGTCTCCCACCTCGGATGCGAAACCGGGAACAGTTGCAAAAACGGTGCTATCCGTGTCCTGCTGATTGCACGTTGAATAAAAATGTGTGGCGAGCACGTCAACGTGTGCCGTTACGCCGCTTGCAAATGCCGGCAGGAATTGGTTTGCTAGCCCGGCATAGTCGCCGAGTTCAACCGCCGCAAACTTCAGAGACGAATCCACCGTCTGCATCGCGGGAACAACCGCGTTGTACAGTTGTGTGTACTGCGTTGCGGTCAGATTGTTGAAGTTTGGTTCGTTGTAAATTCCCCACCAGTTGATGGGCAAACCGCTAGGCGAGGCATGTGTGCCATCGGCCGCAGTAAAGCCTCCTGCGACGTTGTAGTAGCGAACCAGATCCTGCGCATAGGCCGCGAACTGCTGATAGGTCGGGTCGAGAAAATTCTGATTGGTGTCGTACATGAAGGCCGGAGCCACTGCGATCTGAAACTCCGGACTCTGGTCTCCCAGGCTCAGCACCGGCTCCGCGATCGCATCGAGCGTGCTGAAATCCCACGTGCTCGACGTAGTTTGCGGCACTCCGTGCGACACACCCTGCAGCCGGATGTGGTGGGCTCCCAGATTCCCCAACGTCGCTGTTGCTGCCGGATTCAGCGTGAAGAACTGGTTGTCCCATTCGGCGGGTTGGAATGAGGTCGACATCGCGACGCTGAATGTCCCGCGGGTCGTCTTCGAGATTGTGACTGTCGTGGAATTCGTGTTGCTTCCGCCTCCGCCGCCTCCACCCGACCCCATCGAACCGCCGCCGCATGCGGCTGCGAATGCCAGGAAAACGACCAAAAATGCTGATTTTGCGATTTTCACGACCGGGCATTGTATCCCGAATCGCAATCGTATGCTGTGATCGGACACCGCCCTCCGTGCACTTGAAGTGCGTACTCAGGGCAGCCTCGTGTGCTCCAAGAGAGACACTATCCGACGATCATCTTCCCCAAGATTTCCTTCACCATCTTTGCCGCCATCGTCGCGGTGAGTCCGTCGATATCGCGCACCGGGTTGTACTCGACAATATCGGCTCCAACAATGTTCCCCTGGATGGCATGCAAATGCGCAATCGCCTCCCGCACCGTCATCCCTCCCGGCTCCCGATGCGAGATACCTGGCGCAAACGCCGGGTCGAGCACGTCCATATCAAATGTGATGTAAACCGGCCCGGAGGCCTTTACCTTTGCGTACGCCGGGAGCAGCCGCATTTCCACTACTTCTACTCCGAATTTTTCTGCTTGCTCCCGCTGATGTCGGTTGATCGTGCGAATCCCAACCTGAACCAGCCGCTTCGCCAGGCCCGATTCCATAATGCGCGCAAACGGACAGGCATGTGACAGCCGGTTCCCCTCGAATTCGTCATATAAATCCGGATGCGCATCGAAGTGAAAAATCGTCAGCTCGCGACATCGTTTGGCCAATGCCTTCACCAGCGGATAGGTAATCGAGTGATCGCCGCCGAGAGACACCGGTCGCTTTCCCTCGTCGATTAACTTTCCGACTCCAGCCTCGATTACTTCGAACGCGTCTTTGTCCGAGAACACCAAATCTCCGGCGTCCGCGTAGGAGCCGGACGATCCGAGGTCCACTCCCAGTTCCGTCCACTTGTTCGAAGCGTCGCACCCAAGCGCCTCCCGAATCTTGCTCGGCGCCTCCGCGGCTCCACGCAGGTACGAAGACTGCCCGTCAAATGGAATGCCGACAAGCGTCGGGAGTCCCGAATGTTTGTGTCTCATCGTGCCCCTTAAAAGCTATCCGCACACAATGGTTCTACAGACCAAACCCTACGAAGTTTGGCATGCTGTGTAAAACATTTGACCAGATTTTCAACGTGCCACATGGCTTCTCAATAATTTCATCAACATACGCTGACTTCGTCGTCAGGTTGCGCAAACGGCTGTGGATTTATTTTGACTTGCAATTCATTTTTCTCCGCTGCTTTCCCAGCTAGCTTCTTTCAGAAGCTACTCTCTCAGGAGGACATTGCATGTCTAAGCCAGGTATCCTGACCATGGTCAGGCAACACCTCACTGTCGGCGCGAGCCTAATCGCACTTGCCGCTAACCTAGGAACACCATTTCCAGCCGCCGCTCAAAGTCCCGCTCGGACGGCAAAGACCGCCACCCCCATTCAACACGTAATCGTGATCATTGGAGAGAACCGCACCTTCGATCACATCTTCGCCACGTACAAGCCCGTTGCCGGACAAACAGTATCGAATCTACTTTCCAAAGGCATCGTAAACCGCGACGGAACTCCGGGGCCCAATTTCCCCTTTGCCGATCAGTCTGAGGCTACAGATTCCAAGCCGAACACCTACCTGCTGAATCCGCCCGATAACGTCACCTACCCGATGTTGCCGCCAGTCCTTGCAGGAGGCTACACAACACCCCCTTTCGCCACGATCGCCGAAGCTAAGGCTGTAGAGAACGGTCTGCCGAACGACCTCTACTATTTACTTACCACCGGAGGCACCGGACTCAAGCATGGTGACGTGGACACTCGCATTCCGAATGCGACCACGCTTCCCCCCGGTCCGTTCCAAATTACTTCTGCCACCCACCCCTACGACGCCTATGACAACAGCCCTGTTCACCGCTTTTATCAGATGTGGCAACAGTTGGATTGCAATGCAGCGAACGCAACCCCCGTAGATCCCGCCGGCTGCCAGCGCGACCTCTTTCCATGGGTCGAAGTGACCATCGGTGCCGGATCGAACGGTCTTACACAGCCCTCAGGCTTTAACGACATGACTACCGAGGAAGGCTCGACTTCGATGGGCTTCTACAACGTCCAGCGGGGGGATGCTCCTTACTTGAAATATCTCGCCGATCACTACGCCATGAGCGATAACTACCATCAGGCAGTGATGGGCGGTACCGGCGCGAATCACGTCATGCTTGGCAGCGGCGATGCGATCTGGTTCACCGATCCGCACGGAAATCCCGCTCGGCCTCCGGAGAATCAACTTGTCGCTGGCGGCAGCCCGAACGCCGGTATCGTCAATGAAATCGAGAATCCAAACCCGCAGCCTGGCACCAACAATTGGTATACGGAAGATGGTTACGGCGGTGGCTCCTACGGATCTGCCTCTTACGGTGGAGGAACCTATTCCGAATGTTCTGATACCGCCGCTCCCGGAGTTGGCCCCGTCGCGAATTATCTGAGTTCTCTGCAGCATCCCATTGACCCGCACTGCGAAGACAAACACTACTATCTCTTGAACAACTACAACCCTGGCTACTACGGCAACGGACAGAATGCCTACGCCGACATCGGCAATCCACTCTCAACCGTATTCACGATTCCCCCAGCCCCGCTTCGCACCATTGCAGATGAGTTGCTCGAGAAAAACATTTCCTGGGCCTACTACGGCGATCAGTGGAATGCTTACCTCGCTAACCCTTACGGCAATTACGTCGAGGCAAACGACCAGTACTGCAACATCTGCAATCCGTTCCAGTACACCACTTCCGTCATGACCAGCCCCGCCGGCCGATCTCACTTGCAGGACACCGTCAATCTCTACCAGGCAATCAAGGACAACGCTTTGCCTGCGGTCTCGTTCGTGAAGCCCTCCGGATGGCTCGATGGTCACCCCTCTTCTTCCAAGCTCGATCTCTTCGAAGGCTTTGTGAAGAAGATTGTGGATGAGGTCCAGTCGAATCCGACACTCTGGGCCAGCACCGCCATTATCGTTACCTTTGACGAAGGCGGAGGCTACTACGACTCCGGATACATTCAGCCGCTTGACTTCTTCGGAGACGGAACCCGCATCCCGGTCCTTGTGGTTTCTCCGTTCACCACCCCCGGGCACATCTCTCATACCTACGCAGACCATGTCTCTATTTTGAAGTTCATCGAGCATAACTGGCATCTGGCCCCAGTCACCGATCGCAGCCGGGACAATCTGCCAAACCCAAGAACCACGCCCTCGAACCCTTATGTGCCGACCAACTCTCCCGCCATTGGAGATTTGACCGACCTGTTTACGTTCTGAAGACAGCAAATCTGCAAGACACAGGCCCCATTTCTCGTGCGTCTCTTGCGCGAGAAGTGGGGCTTTTTACTCTTTGGGCGATTTTCTGTGTTCCTCTGTGCTGAAATCTTTGAGCCGTCTTGATTTGGAGTCTAGAAACTTCCATCCCTCGTTTTCCCCGCGAATCCTGCACCCCAACCCCCGCATCCTTTATCCTAGTAGCTGTACCCTTATGACCCCGAAATCTACGACTTCCAGCACGGTTCTCGACCGCGCCTCGACCAACGGCTCAAATCCAGAACGTGAACGCGTTTTCTCTGCTTACCGCCAATTCGGATACCTCGAGGGCGACCTCGACCCTCTCGGCTTCCTGCGCCCGCGTCCCACACCCGAACTCGAACGCGAAGGCGAATACGCCCGCGACGCTCGCGCCATCTATTCCAGCACCATCGGCGTCGAAATCAACCACATCTACGCACCCGAGCGCCGCCGCTGGATTTACGATCGCATGGAATCCGGCTCGGATCAGGAAGAAGATCACGACCGCATTCTCGATCTCCTCCTCCGCGCCGACATCTTCGAACAGGTCATGCAGCAGCGTTATCTTGGCAGCAAGCGTTTCTCCCTGGAAGGTGTCACCGCACTCATCCCCTTAGTCGACGAAGTCCTCGACACATCCTCAAAGCTCGGTGCAATCGAACTTGTCATGGGTATGAGTCATCGTGGACGTCTCAACGTCATCGCTCATGTCGCCAAGCGCCCGGCGCAGGAGATTTTCGCCGGATTCGAAGATGTCGATCCCCGCAGCGTGCTCGGCTCCGGAGACGTGAAATACCACATGGGTGCCACGGGGGAATACATCACGCGTAGCGGCGGCAAGGTCCACATTCACCTGGTTTCAAACCCAAGCCACCTGGAGGCCGTGGATCCGGTAACAATAGGTCGCACCCGCGCCAAGCAAGACCGTACCGGCGAAGGCGGACGCGAGAAGTATCTGCCTCTACTCGTCCATGGGGACGCCGCGTTCGCGGGGCAGGGAATTCTCGCCGAGACCATGAACTACGCTGATCTTCCTGGCTATACCGTCGGCGGCACGATTCACGTCGTTGTCAACAATCTTCTCGGTTTCACTACCAGCTACACGGAAGAACACTCGACGCGCTTTGCCGCCTGCATCGCCCGACGGCAGTCGATTCCGATCTTCCACGTCAATGCCGAAGATGTCGACGCGGTCGTGCGTGTCGCTAGAATCGCCACGGAATATCGCTATGAATTCGGCACGGACGTCGTCATCGACCTTATCGGTTACCGCCGCCACGGTCACAGCGAAGTCGACGATCCCACCATCACGCAGCCCCTGCTCTACAAGAAGATCAAAGAGCATCCGCCGCTCTGGGAAATCTACGCCGACGATATCGGCGCTACCGACGCGCAGGCGAAAGCTGACGCCATCCGCTCCGAGTTTGAAGCCGCACAGAAGAAAGCCGGAAGCATCAAGCACAAGCCACTTTTACGTGAGCTCCCGAAATATTGGGACAAGTATTTCGGAGGCCTCCATCGCGACGAATACGAAGTCGAAACCGGACTCTCGCCAGAAGACATTTCCGAACTGACGACGCGCCTGACCACCTACCCCGATGGATTCCACATCCATCCGAAAGTGAAAAAGCTTCTCGAGCAACGTGCCGAGATGGGTGGCGGCAAGCGCCTGGTTGATTACGGCATGGCGGAAGCACTCGCGTTCGCGAGCCTGGTGAAAACTGGCACGCACGTACGCTTCTCCGGACAGGATTCGCGTCGCGGTACCTTCAACCAGCGCCACTCCGTCCTGATCGACATCGAAAACGAGAATGAATACGTTCCGCTGGAAAATATCGCCGCCGATCAAGCTCGTTGCGAAATCTACAACTCGACGCTTTCCGAGGCTGGAGTCTTGGGCTTCGAATATGGGTACAGCCGCGACTACCCTGAATCCCTCGTTCTCTGGGAGGCCCAGTTCGGCGATTTCGTCAACGTAGCGCAAGCCATCATCGATCAGTTCATCAGCTCGGGAGAGGCCAAGTGGAACCTGCTCTCAGGTCTTGTGATGCTTCTTCCACACGGTTATGAAGGCCAGGGACCTGAGCATTCCAGCGCTCGAATCGAACGGTTCATCCAGCTCGCTGCGAAGCACAACATCCAGATCGCGCAACCATCGAACGCTGCGCAATATTTCCATCTCCTGCGCCGTCAGGCCATGCGTCACTGGCGCAAGCCTCTGGTCGTCTTCACGCCTAAGAGCATGCTCCGCCATCCGGACGCCAGCTCTCCCATCGAAGACTTCACCCACAAGAATTTCCTGAATGTCATTCCCGACACTACGGTGGGAGAAGCCGAGCGCATCCTGATCTGTACCGGTAAAATCGGCCACGAACTTCAGGCGGAACGCAAGAAGCGAAAAGATACGAGCACCGCGATCGTGTTCTTGGAGCAGATGTATCCATTTCCTGAGCAGGAAGTCGTCGCCGAGTTCGATCGTCACGGCAAAGAGGCTGATATCGTCTGGGTTCAGGAAGAGCCTGCCAACATGGGAGCCATGTTCAACATGCTCCCCCGCCTCAAGCGTCTCGCAGGCGACCGACCGGTGCTGAGCGTAAAACGTAGTTCAGGCCCAAGTCCGGCTACGGGCAGTGCAAAGGCCCACGAAGTCGAGCAAAAAACGCTGCTGACGTTGGCATTCACGATCAAATGAGGAATGAAGCGGCGGAAGCCCTTGCCCGTGACCGCACCCTGCACGATAGGTTGTCGCACGAAACTTTGTCATTCCGGGCCGCGAAAGCGGCGAGGAATCTGGTGTCCTGTCCGTTATCACGAACGCCTCCGATGGGTGCCCCATTTCTCGCGAGTTCTTTGCGCGAGAAGTGGGGATTTTGACCCCTGCGATCTTACCCAGGCCTTTCCGTCACCTCTTTCCCACCTGTCCCGGGCAGTCCCGTCTTCTCCGCTCCGCCGAGAAGCGCCTCCATATTCTTATACGCATAAATCGTTGGAGCATGATTCTGCATCAGCCCACCCGTATCGGCTGTCGGACCATAGTTGCTATGGATTTCCCGTCCCAACATGCGAAGCATCGCCATCAACTGCCCGCGATGATGGGAAGTGTGCGAAATTCTCCGCACCATGATCCACGCGCGGCTTCGCGTCACATCGAAGAATCGAACATCTTCTTCCCACCACGCGTCCTGTTTTTCTCCCAAAGCCGCCAGCCGCTTTCCGCTGTCGTCCGCATATCTCCTGCTGAATTCGATCTTCGTCTCCCGAGCAGGCAAAGGAGGAGCGCTCACATCGATTCCGAGCATGTTGCGGAACCACAGATCCTCACTCACGCACTGATGCACCATCTGTTCATGCACACTGCGCCCTCGCCGATCGCTTGCCCGCAGCCGAACTGGCAGGTCCTGGTCAAGAAATTCACTCCAGACACTGACTACTTTCAGCCGTTCGGTTGCGTAAGTCTCGACCAAAAATGCGTATCTCATAGCCGCAGATGTTAACCTACCTCTCTTCACCATGTCCGCTCGCCCCCAACCGCTTCGCGTCGCCATCGATACTGGAGGCACTTTCACCGACTGCATCTGGGTCGATCCCAAGACTCGCCGACCCCGAATGCTGAAGGTCTTCTCAACTCCCGCCGATCCCTCTCAGGCAATTGTGGATGCGCTGAAGCAGATTACGCCAGACAACGATTTCATTCTCCTTCACGGAACCACCGTTGGCACCAACACTTTGCTCGAGCGTAAAGGGGCGCGCACTGCTCTCGTCACGACAGCTGGCTTCGAAGACGCCATCGAAATTGGGCGGCAGGCACGTCCCAAACTCTATGATTTCTTCTTCGATAGGATCGAGCCTCTAGTTCCCAAAGAGCTTCGCTTCGGCATCAATGAACGCATCGCTGCGGATGGCAGAATTATCACTGAGCCATCGCCGGAAGAGTTACGTGCTCTCTCTGACCAAGTCGCCGCGGAACACCCGCAATCGCTTGCCATCTCGCTGCTCTTTTCCTTCGTAAATCAAAAGAACGAACAAGCTGTCGCCGAAACGCTTAAGCCTCTCGGCGCCCCGCTTTCGATCTCCTATCAGATCCTTCCGGAATTCCGTGAATACGAACGCACATCAACGGTCGTGATCAATGCTTACCTGCAGCCCGTAATGCAGCACTACCTCGAGAATCTGGAGACCCGCGCAAGGGCAAATGCCGACCGAAATGAATTGAATGCGAGAAGGGGCCTGGAAGAGGAGCCATTCAGGGCCGCGAAAAGCCGAAAGAATAACTGGGCTTTAGCCCCTGAGGGCCCTCGCATCTTCGTCATGCAATCCTCAGGCGGCATCGCTGCTCTTTCTAGCGCCGCAAGCGAACCGGTCCGCACCGTCCTCTCAGGCCCAGCAGGTGGCGTTGTCGGCGCGCTAACCACCGCTGGCGCAAGCGGTTTCGAAAACATCATTGCCTTCGATATGGGAGGCACTTCCACCGATGTCTCTCTCGTCGAAGGCGAAATCAAGACGGCAACCGACGCTCACATCGCCGGACTCCCCATCGGTGTCCCCATGCTCGACATTCACACCGTCGGAGCTGGCGGAGGTTCTCTGGCCCGTTTCGATGTCGCCGGCGTGCTCCGCGTTGGCCCTGAATCTGCCGGAGCCGATCCCGGCCCGATCTGCTACGGCCGCGGAATTCAGCTTACTGTCACAGATGCCAACCTAATTCTTGGCCGCCTGCAGCCTACGAAATTTCTCGGCGGAGACTTTACGCTTGACGAAGCTCGCACCCGCGCGGTCACGAGAGAGTGGCTGAAGAAGCAGCGATCAAATCTCTCTCTCGAGAAATTTGCCGCTGGAGTGATCCGGGTGGTCAACGCGACGATGGAGAAAGCCATCCGCGTCGTCTCCATCGAGCGCGGACGCGATCCCCGCCATTTCGCCCTCGTCGCCTTCGGTGGTGCCGGAGGCCTTCACGCATGTGCCTTGGCCGAGGCTCTTGGAATCCCCCACGTCATCATTCCCGCATTTCCCGGAGCACTCTCCGCGCTCGGCATCCTGGCCAGTGACGTTGTCAAAGATTATTCACGAACGATCCTGCAGCGCGTCGCACGGGAGATTCCCCACTCGAGGCTGCTTCGGGAATTCGTGGCATTGGAGAAACTCGCAACGAGAGACTTTGCTTCAGAAGTCTGGCAAGGAACTCCTCGATACTTTCGCAGCGTGGACCTTCGCTATCGCGGACAAGGCTACGAACTCAACCTCCCGCTTTCCAGGAATCTCTTGCGCGCCTTTGAGCAAGAACACCACCGCCGCTATGGATACACCCATCCGAACCGTGAGATCGAACTGGTGACACTCCGTCTGCGTGCAGTGTTGAAGTCCGACAATATCCCTGTAGGAACGGCCGCCCCCGGCGGTTCAGGACAGGTGAAACTCGCTAGACTCTCCCCACCCGAGGCCCCGTTGGTATTCGAGGGAAAGAAACACAAAACGAAAATCTACGCACGCGAAGAATTAATCCCAGGCCGAACCTATCGAGGTCCAGCAATTCTCACTGAGTACAGCGCTACGACAGTGATCCCTCCGGGCAAACGCTTCCATCTGGACCAAGCTGGAAACGTGCTCATCTCGGTTTGATCTCGGCCGGGAAAGTCCTGGCTGTTTCAATGTGGCCTCGGCAGTCAGCGTTTCTTCGCGTTGAATTGTTACAATCCCGTGAAAATCACGCCGGAAGCGCAATAACCGGACACTGCGCACTAGGTACTGGGTGCCCGCTTCGCTACAATATTCTCGTGAAACCCAGTATCTTCGTCGTCGAAGACGATCCTGACATTTCGCGCCTCGTTCGCCATCATCTCGAGAACGAAAGCTTCGTCGTGCGCGTCTATCCGACCGGTACCAACGTTATTTCCGACGCCGAGCGTCAGCGTCCCGCGCTCTTTATTCTCGACATCATGGTGCCAGGTAAGGATGGGCTGGAGATCTGCCGCACCATCCGCCAGATGCCCGGGCTGGCCTCGGTTCCTGTCATCTTTCTGACAGCCAAAAGCAGCGAAGCCGATCGCGTTCTCGGACTCGAACTCGGCGCCGATGACTACATTGCCAAGCCTTTCAGTCCGCGCGAACTCGTCGCCCGCGTCAAGGCTGTGCTGCGCCGCTTCGAACGGCCGCTTCCGCCCAGCCCATTGAAGGTCGGCGAAATCGAAATCGACCCCTCGGCCATGACGCTTACTGTTCGCGGCAGCACGGTTCCCACCACCGCCACTGAATTCCGCCTCCTCGACTACTTTGCCCGCCATAAGGGACGTGTCTTCAGCCGAGACCATCTTCTCGACTCCGTCTGGCGAGATACAGCTTATGTCACTCCCCGTTCCGTCGATGTCTACGTTCGCCGTATCCGGGAGAAAATCGAGCCCGACCCGGAGAATCCCCGCTATCTCAAGACCGTGCGCGGCGCCGGTTATCGCTTCGAGTCTCCAAAGTGACTGTCATCTGCCGCGAGCGTTCATTGCGCAGCGAGGGGGCGAAGCCAGCCGCAGGCGGCCCCGCCGGTCAACGATCCCGCAATCAACACGCATCCATGCTCAACTGCATGAATATGTAAAATGAGAACGCCGTGAAGAACCGCATCTTCTTCAAGCTGCTCGCTGTTTTCCTGATTGTGATCGCCGCAACGGCCGTCATTCTCGACGTCATGATCGGCAGTGCCTGGGAGGCCTCGCTCCGCTCCGAAATCGAACGCAACCTGACGCAGAAAACCCTGCTCTTCGCCCATCGCGTCGAAATCGATCACGCACACTCTCTCGCTGAAATCGCTGCGCAGGAAGGGCAGGCCGCTGCCGCGCGCGCCACCATCATCGACGCCTCCGGAAAGGTCCTCGCCGATTCCGAATCCAATCCCGCTACCATGGAGAACCATGCTGGCCGCGTGGAGTTTGCCGCAGCTCTTTCCGGTAAAACAGGCGAGAATGAACGGCGCAGTGCCACTCTCGGCATTCCGTTCCTCTACGTGGCCGCCCCGATCTCGGGGGGCGCCGTGCGCCTCGCCTATCCGCTCTCCGATGTGGAAGCCGTCCAGGCGCAGGTCCATCGCCGTCTTCTCTGGGGCTCTCTGGTCGCCTTTCTCGTCGCCTTGCTGATCGCAGGCACCGCTTCGGTTTGGACCTCCCGTCGCCTCGAGCGCATCGTCGATGTCGCGGCCCGCATTGAACGTGGCGATCTCCGCGCCCGCGTCGATGACTCTCCCATGGACGAAATCGGACGCGTCGCCATCGCCATTGATCGCTCCGCCGAACAGGTCGAACGCAGCTTCGCCGCCGTCCGCTCCAGCCAACGTCAGCTCGAAACTCTGCTCAACAGCATGCAGGATGCCGTTATCGCAGTCAGTTCCGAGGGCCTCGTCCGCTGGGCCAACCAGCCCATGGACCGCCTCGTCCCACAACGCACGCGTTTGAATGCGCCCGTGGTCGAAACCATTCGAGATCCCGACTTCCTCGCCACTGTCAAAGCCGCGACCAGCACGAAGCAGGTGAAGACTGCCCGCGCCACTTCTATCGTTCCCGGGCGCGCCTTCGATGTAACCGCCGCCCCTCTTCCCGATGGTGGCGTTGTCGCCGTGCTCCGCGACCTCACCGAAACCGAGCGGGTGGAGAAAACTCGCCGTGATTTCATCGCCAACGTGTCTCACGAGCTGCGCACGCCTCTCACATCAATTCAGGGATACACCGAGACCCTCCTCGATACGATCAATGAAAATTCCGGGTCAACGCGTGAGTTTCTGGAAATCATCCGCAAGAACACTGCCCGCATGGCGCGTTTGACGGAGGATCTGCTGACTCTCGCCCGCGTGGAGTCCGGCGAAACTCGCTTCGAAACTGAACCGGTCCCCCCGATCGAACTCCTGCACGACGCCGAAGAGAGTTTTCGCGAAATCGCCCGCGGGCAGGGTGTGGACCTCGAGATCATGGAATCTCACAACGGGAGTGGCTCCGTCGAATCCTTGCCTCTTGTATTGGCCGATCGCGAAGCCATCCATCAGGTCTTTTCCAATCTCATCGATAATGCTATGAAATACGGACGCTCCGGTTCACGTATCCAGCTCGGCGCGCGGGCCGTGGGGACGGCCTCCCCCGCCCCGAAGGGCATCGAGTTCTATGTTCGCGACTTCGGGGCCGGTATCTCCTCCGAACACCTTCCGCGATTGTTCGAGCGTTTCTACCGCGTCGACAAAGCCCGCTCCCGCGAATCCGGAGGCACCGGCCTTGGCTTAGCCATTGCTAAACACATCATGCGCGCCCACGGCGGTTCCATCCGCGCCGACAGTGAACTTGGCCACGGCAGCACCTTCGCCTTCACCCTCCCGACTGCTTGAGTAACTGAATCATTGAGGCTCACCCTGTTCGGCACACGAATTCGGTTTTACTTTCGGTCAAATGTGCATTCTCGCTTGCTTACTTTTCATCGATGTTATTAACTTGCATGTAAACGCCTCTTTCTTGAGGCCAACGAAAATTACCGAATATTCACGTCTTGTTAACCACAGCGTGAACAGAGAATCTTATGCTTAGCTGTTGGCGATCCGATCCCAGAAACGGCAGAGTAGTGGCGATGGTCCCACCCGATCTCCTCGTCGCCTGCATTCTCGCCTGGCGGACATAATCATGAGTACTGCGATGAAGAGCCCGAATCCCGAACCGGCTCATCACTACTTCGTGCGTCGCACGGTGGAAGCCTGCAACATGGCCAAAGAGGCCGCCGGCGCCGCGGCCGAAGGCATCGCCACCGGCTCTGCCACCTTGCTCAATTCTTTGCGCCAGCGCGAGCGAGAACTCGACACGCTTGACCTCGAGATTGACAACGGAGTTACAACCGCTATCACTGATGTCGCACCGGCCGAAGCCCGTGAGCTTCTCGCCTGTATGAAATTCATGATCGGACTCGAGCGCATCGGCGATCTCCTCCTCAGCTTCGCCAATAGCGCCCTCTCGGTTAGTGGACGGATCGACTCCGAAGACACCCGCGACCTCACCCAGATGGCGACCCTGCTCGAAAAGATGCTGACCGACTGCGGCGATGCTTTTTCCCGCCGTGACGTTGGCAAGGCAGTGGAAGTTCTCCGCGCCGATGCCGAGATGGACCGCCTCCGCAACCTGATTTTTCTTCGCCACATCGAGAACCCGGAGAACGTCCATCGCCAGGCCAGCCTGCAGGTCATCTTCATGACACAGTCGCTGGAGCGCGCCGGCGATCACGCCAAGAATCTGGCGGAAGAAGTCTGCCACTTCGTCAGTGGACGCCCCGTCCGCCACGTCCTCATCGCCTACGACAAGCCCGTCGAGCAGATGTTCATAGACTATCTTCGACGTCGCGACCACAAAGGCTAGCTTGCAGTGTGGCGCGGGCGCCTCGCCCGCGAAGGCCGCCACTCGATACAATCCGTCAGCAAAAATGTGTGCGTGCTATTTTCCGTACCCCGTTGTCGAGAAACGGCTCTTCGCTCTTCGCGGTTTTCAAACCGTGGATTCGGGGTCGGCGTGTTAGTAGCTAGCAACTCGCCAGGAAGGGCGAAACGAGGAGAAGATTGGGCTGTTTCCGTTCGAGCGAAGGATTCTCGCAGGCCACTCTGACTTCAGAGTTTCTCCCCGCCTGATTTTGCTCCTATTCGGCGGCATCCCTAACAGCCCAGCAGTTCTATGACAAGGCTAGTTCCAAGCTGTTAGGGATCGAAAGATAACCTAGGTAATAACGAGAAGCGGGGTGCCAACCTTGTCGCGGCCGTGTGTGAAAGGATGCACAAGCGATTGTCACGTGCACAAACGTTCTCATGTGCGCAAAACATCTCATGAGCACAAGAGACTCTCACGCGCACAAAAGATTGTCATGGCACGAGGAATTGTCATCCTGAGGAGGGCGTGAGCCCTCCAAGGGACCTTACGACATCATGCATCGGCAATGCTGTCAACAGGAAACATCCCTCCTGCTAAACGGACATCCCTCCGCATCTTCTTCGCGCGATATTCAGCTCAATGCGTGGTTGAATCCGTCTTCCCATACCTGTAGACAAACTCATACATCCCCGATTCGACGTTCGCCAACACCGCCTCGCCGTCCTGGCGTACACCTGACATGCCTGACTCAGACTGCACCGGCTTTCCGTTCTCTGTAACGTCCTCGACCTTCGCTGCCGGCAAACGCACGGTTGCCGTTGTGTTCGCTGGAACTTCGATGCTCATCGTCATTCTTCCATCCTTCACCTCCCACGATGACGCAACTTTCCCGTACATGCTGTGCACCGATGCCTTCACCGAAGTCAGCCCACCACCTGGATGCGGCTGAATCAGTGCATGCTTGTAGCCGGGCTGCGCCGGATCGATATCGATCCCCGCGATCACCCGATACATCCACTCCCCAATCGCTCCATACGCATAATGGTTGAATGAATTCATACCTTTGTCCTGGAACGACCCATCCGGCTTGATCCCGTCCCAGCGCTCCCAAATTGTTGTCGCACCTTTCGTGATCGGATACAGCCACGACGGATACTCCTTCCGGTTCAGCAGCAGGTATGCCTCATCGTAGTATCCGTAATCGGTGAGAGCTTTGCAGAGCAACGGCGTCCCCAGGAATCCGGTCGTGAGATGTTCGAAGCCCCGCACATCGTCCGCCAATCTCTCCGCTGCCTGCTTCCGTTGCGATTCCGGCAATAGGTCGAATTCCAGCGCCAGCGCGTATGCCGTCTGCGTATTCGAGGCCATCCGCCCGTTTGGCGTGACGAACTCCCTTTGAAAAGCGGCGCGAATGTGATCGAGCAATCCCGCGTACTCCGCCGCATCCTCCTTCTTTCCCAGAACCTCTGCCGTTGCGCGCAGCAGATCCGTCGACCGCGCAAAATATGCCGTCTGGATCAGGTCCTTATCCGTTGTCGCGCCGGAATAATCCGATTCGTTCGTCGCAAACGCCAGCCAGTCTCCAAATGAAAATCCATTGGTCCAGAGGTACGAATCGCCGGCCTGCTTCCGCATGTACTCCACCCACGCCTTCATGCTTGGATACTGCTCTTCCAGCACACGCCGATCTGCGTAGGATAGATATACCGTCCAAGGCACCACGGTCGACACATCGGCCCATCCCGCCGACGCGGAAGCGCCTTTGCGCGTTTTGTGACTCAGTACATTCGGAATCACGTAAGGAACCGCGCCATCATCCTGCTGGTCAAGCGCCACATCCTTCAGCCACTTCGTATAAAACGCCGCCGAGTCGTGATTGAAGCAAGCCGTCCGCGCGAACACCTGCGCATCGCCCGTCCACCCCAGGCGCTCGTCTCGCTGCGGACAGTCGGTCGGCACATCCAGAAAATTCCCTTTCTGTCCCCACACGATATTGTGCTGCAGTTGATTGAGCATGTCGTTCGAAGTCTCGAATGTTCCCGAAGGCGCAATCGCCGAATGCACCACGACTCCGGTAAATGCGTCCAGTGATAACTCTCCGGGCCATCCGTCTACGGCAACATAGCGGAACCCATGAAACGTGAAATGCGGCTCGAACGTCTCCACCCCTCCGCCCTTAGTCGTATAGCGATCGGTCGCCTTCGCAGTTCGCAAGTTGTCCGTGTAGAAGTTTCCCTTGCTGTCCAGCACTTCGGCGTGACGCAGCGTGATGGTCGTGCCCGCAGGCGCGGACACCCGCACCCGGATCCATCCCACCATGTTCTGGCCCATGTCGAGCACGGTGTCGCCGGCAGCAGTCTTGATCACTTTCACTGGATTGATCTCTTCAATCGCTCGCACCGGAGGCCCCGCCGGAGCCACCAGCTTCGCCTTTGGGGAATCGATCACGCTCACACCGGCCCATCCTTTGTCGTCATATCCGGCTTCGCTCCAGCCAACTCGCTCAAGGCGCGCGTCAAAAGTCTCACCGTTGTAGATATCCGAACTCAAAATCGGACCCGTCGCTGCCTTCCAGCTCTCGTCGGTTCCGATGATTTCCTGCTTGCCGTCTTTATAAGTGATTACCAACTGCGCCAGTAGTGCCAGCTTCGTCCCGTAGGAATTACGATTGTGTTCCCACCCCATGTTTCCGCGATACCATCCGTCCCCCAGAATTGCTCCCAGGCAGTTTTTCCCCGGCCGCAGCCACTCTGCCACGTCGTAGGTCTGATACTGGTAGCGAAAATCGTAGGCGGTCCATCCTGGCGTGAAATATTGATTGCTCACCCGCTTACCATTGATCTGCGTCTCGTAGAGGCCCATTGCCGACACGTACAAGCGTGCCCTCGCGATGTCCTTCTTCACTTCAAAGACGCGGCGCAACAGCGGTGCCGGATTCGAAATTGCCGCATCCTCTTTAAGTTGCGGTGTGATCCACTTCCCCTTCCAATCCGAAGCCGCGAGCAATCCCATCTCCCAGAACGCCGGTTCGCTCCATCCCGAGTCGCGCCCCAGGTTGTCCCACACCTCAACCTGCCAGTAATACCGCCGGCCGCTCTCGAGCGCGGGACCTTCATACGCCACATGGATCGACGCATCGGATGTTTGCTTGCCCGAATCCCAGACCAACTTCTTCTTCGCCAAATCCGCGATCGACCCGGCGACATAAATCTGATAAGCCGTCTGCATGGTCCCTCGTTCCGAGGACACAAGTTCCCAACTCATCCGCGGCTTCAGAACATCCATCCCGATCGGATTCGTGTTGTACTCACACCGCAGGTTCGTCAGTGCCAACGGCGTGGCCCCAACTGAGATGGGCGCTAGAGAAAAAAACAAAACGAAGCACGCGAAGAATTTGCCCAGCATGAAAATACCTCCCAGATAAATGGACCTGATTTCTTTAGGACCGGGAATCATTTCACATTTGCAAACTGAATGAAATGCCCGGCGCTTCGTGTGTTTCCGGAAAATGCTGCTGCGCCCTTGTCGCGTCTATGCGACAGCCTAAACCGAGCTCATCACTAGGTTGGGAAGGGTACGGCTTCCAGCTTGCCGTTGGAGCTCACAAGGAAGCGGGCTCTAGCGCCTGAGGTTCTATCATTTTTCTGACAAATTTATGAGACAGGTTCTGAACAGCTTGTGACTTCGGTGATTCCGCATCCTGCTTCCGCGTTGACTTCAATCCAACGCACTTCTACCATCCGGATCAAGTCGAGCGTTGCGCTTCTTCGAGGTCGAGCGCACAGGCTCATAGGGGCGTGTCATGAAAAGTTCTGATCGCAATCAGCAACAACATATGTCGCAGCGGGCTCTCGCGCGCGTTGCTCCTATCTTTATCGCCACAATTCTTTTGCTCGTCGCACTTACTGCGCTCGCCTCGCCGCGATTTCAGAATTACCGTCAGGATCGTGATCGCTATCGCGACCAGGATCGTGACCGAGATGATCGTGATCGATTCATTCACGTGTCGCACCAGCAGATTGCCATCGATTTCGGTGGAGGGCACGGTGGCAGGCCTTCGCCTGATGCCGTGTGTGACGAAGAGTCTGTTGCCGTCGGATTCCATGTGCAGACCGGTGAGTATTTCAATCAGGCGTGGCTGGATTGCGTCCACATTCGTCGCGATGGTTCACTGGGCGATGAGGCCAGAATGACGGAGCGCACTGGCAGCCGCGGCGGACGCCCCGTTCACGATGCCTTCTGTCCCAACGGATTTGTCTTGCGCGGACTACGTGGCCGCACCGGCGCGTCCATCGATGAGGCCGTTGGCGTGTGCAGTCCGCTGCGTGGAGTGATTGAGCGGCGCGATGATCCGCGGACCGAGATGACACAATCTGTGATGCGACCTGAAGCCGGAGGCCACCCTGCGGAAGCTTATTGCCCGCGCGGCGCCGTTGTCACAGGCTTCCGATCAATGAGCGGCGAGTACATGGACCACCTCTGGCTGCTGTGTTCGGAACTGCATGGCGAACACTAAGCGCACTGCGCAGACGATTTGGCCTTGGCAGCCGCATGTGCAGGTATGACCTCGCGGCGCTCTGTTGCGCGCTCGCCTCTGCGAATCAAAACGATCGCTCCAAGGATGGCGCCCGATGCCACTGCTAGGCGAGCGGTTAGCGGCTCAGAGGCAATCAGCCATCCCAACAACACCGCCACAATCGGATTCGCATATGTGTGAGTCGCCACCAGCGTTGGCGGACAACGCTGCAGCAGCCATGTGTACGCCGTGAAAGCCACGATCGATCCGAACACAATGAGATAGCCCAGACCAAAAATTGACTTGGGAGAGATCGCGGACCAGTGGAGCGCATGAAACTCTCCGGTGAGTCCCGCGGCAATTAGCAGCATGACCGCACCGCAAACGAGTGGGACGGCGGTTCGCGCCAGCGCGTCGGTAGGCAGCTTCAGCTTGGGCGAAATCACGACACCGGCGGCCCACGAGATTGATCCCAACAGCACGGCGATCATTCCCATCAGACTGGTGTCTTTGGAAGAAATTTCCATGCCAGTCAGTATGGCCACGCCGGCCACGCCACAAGCCAGGCCCAAGGCGCTGAGCCGGCTGATCTTCTGTTGACCGCTCATCCAGGCGAGTACCAGGATGAACATTGGCTCTGTCGCAATCAGCAACGCTGCCAGTCCCGATGCCACGTGCTGCTCGGCCCAATGCAGCGAACCATGGCCCACAAGAAAGAAGAGCGCGCCTAGCACAATGCCGGCGACCCAATGCTCCCGGCGCGGACGATATCCGCGGGCACATGCCCACGCCAGCAGAAGACCGCCCGCTATCGTGTGACGAATGCCAGCCGTAACCAGGGGCGGAATAGTCTCAACCGCGTACCGGATCGCTAAGTAGGTCGATCCCCAAACGAGATAGATCGCTGCGAAGGCGAGCGCCAGTCTGATCGATTCGCTGCGCTTGTGGGCCGTCGGTGGTGGAGTTGGCTTGGGCACGATCACAGGCCTACCTCCTATGTTTATCATCTTGCCGCTGCGGATCAGCGCCATGATTTGGGAGGGCTGGTGTGTCAACATGGTCCTAACCTTCAAAAGAAGTATTAGAAGTTAGGTAGATGCTAGCTGGCCACAACTAACTTGTCAAGACAGTTTTAATGGTTAGATAATAGGAGACGACATTGGAGGGTGGAATCTACAGCGACACCAGCAAGAGAAGAGGACCTCCGAAGTTCGAGCTGATGGGAGGATCCGTGTGTCTGGACTTCGTCAACACGCTCGACGATCGCTTCAGCAACGAACCAAAGGAGTTGCTGAAGGACTACGTTGATCTCGCGCGCTTTGGTGAGGACACTGGAATCCTTTGCGACTTGCAGGTCGATCGTCTGATGGCGTGGAGCATGCAGCGTCCGGATGAGGCAAAACGTGCGCTGGCTTCTGCAATCCAGTTACGCGAAGCGATCAGCGAAATCTTCTACGCGCTGGCCAGAAAGAAACCTGTGCCCGCGGCAGCGTTGATCATCCTGAATCAGCACGTGCAGGAAGCAGCACAACACCTCAATCTGGTTGCAGGCAAAGAGCATTTTGAATGGAAATTCGAGACGCCGCATCATGATCTCTTCACGCCCTTGTGGCCGATTGCGCGCGATGCCGCCGAGTTGCTGGCGTCCGATCGTCTTCCGTTTGTGCGCGCATGTGCCTCAAAGACATGTGAGTGGTTGTTTCTGGATGAGAGCAAGAACCATCGCCGCCGCTGGTGTGACATGACAAAATGCGGCAACCGCGCCAAGGTGCAGCGGTTCTACACGCGGCAGAAAACACTCGGCTGAAACCATCCCACGAGACCTGCCAGGCGCACACGCTCTTTGCCTTGTGCGACAATCTTCGCACATTCCAGTTTCACAATGGGGGACCTGTGCGCTTATCTAAAACCGCTTTTGTCGCTGTTTCTCTCGTGTGTGTCGTGCGAGCACAGAACGTCGTTCACTACACAACCACCAATGCCAACGTGAAATATCTTTTTGCCACTGCTGAACCCGTAGCACATTTGAAGCCGGGGAACATTCTCGACACGAATACGCTCGATTGCTTCGGCAACGGACTGAAGAAACCGGGCGACACACTCGACATGGCGAGAGGAGACAATCCGCTGGCCGGGCCGTTTTTTGTGGAGGGAGCAGAGCCGGGCGACACGCTGGCAGTGAAGATCCTCGACTTGCAAGTGGATGGCGACACGGGGGTGGGCGCGTTCTCGCCAGGATTTGGCTCAATCAATTCATCAAAGTACACGCCGATGCTGGAGAAGACGCCGTGGCAGGAGAAGGTGTGGTTCTATCACATCGATCACGCGGCCAACACCGCGACGTTCAAGGCGCTCGATTCAGATTTCTCAGTGGCGATTCCAATGCATCCATTCTTTGGATGCATTGGCGTTGCTCCGGCAAGTGGAGAGGCGCGAAGTTCGATTGTGCCCGCAGAGTTTGGTGGGAACATGGATTCTCCGGAGGCGAGCGTAGGGAATACGGTGTACTTTCCCGTAAATGTCAAAGGCGGGTTGCTGTATCTGGGCGATGGACACGCGGGCATGGGTGATGGCGAGGCCGCGGGATCGGCGATCGAGGTACCGCTAAAGGCGCGGGTGCAGGTGAGCGTCATCAAGGGACGAACGATCGACTGGCCGCAGTTTGAAAATGACGACGCGATTATGACCGTGGGAGCGTACCGTCCGGCAGAGGATGCGGCGCGCATCGCGCTGACGGAACTGGTGACGTGGATTCATCGTGATTATGGATTGTCGGAGATGGACGCGTATGAGTTGTTGTCGAAAGTGGCGAAGCTGCACTTTAACGAGATGGTAGATCCGAACTATGTGGTCGTGGCATCGATCGAGAAAAAGTATCTGCCGAAGAAGAAGTAGGCCACTCCGGTCAACATACTGCGATATGAGTGAGATAGCAGCGAGCATGTAAACTTTACATATGTTCCTGCAGGAACATTTTTTTAGTACACAATTGTATGTACGAACTTGTAAGTGTCTTAGGTAACTGTCGTGGCAGCAACGGATTAGCGGGTCTGAGGTTCGGGACGTGCGCAGGAGGGAGGGGGAGTTTTCCTCAGGGGCTAAAGCCCACATTTGCGACTTTCTGGCAGCGCAGCTGGAAGCCACGCCCTTTTAAACTCGTTGAGGAGGGCTCAAAATCACGAGGTAAGGCAGCCATTTTCGTGGGAAAGGACGCGACAAGAAATCCGCGCTTCTGGCAAAACCGGGCAGAAAATGGGGCACCTGACACTCCTACACGCTGCAGGGAAGCTTTCGATTGACGTACGGTCCCCGCTTCGGCTTTGCCGAAGTTCAGGATGACAACCCCAAGGATGGGGGACCCACGACACTAGTGCACTCCCTTGCGCGGTCCGGGCTGATAGTCGGCGAGTGAGAGATTGTCGAACTGCAATTCCATCCCCCTGCGTCCTGTTACTTGCGGTGTGCTGAGAATAAGCGAAGTCCCGGGACAGATGCCGACCGCGACGACTCGGCCGACTGAAGGCTCCCACTCCGACAGATTAATGTCGACCTGACGGATTGAACTGATGCCCATCTCCGCGGGTTCAGACGCACCTCTGACAAAGTCATGCAGGAATATCCCACTGGGAGGTGAGGTCTCGGCATCCCCGGGTGCACAAGTACTAGAGGAGTTTTCAGAGGTCACGAGAAGGAAAGCTGGCCTTCGCAAAGGAGCCAGGCATCGGATGCCTCGGGAGTATCGAGGTTCAGTCGTGCACGTTCCTACCTCGGGCAGGCTGAATTTTCCGCTGGGCACAACAAACTGATGTCGATTCTGGTTTCGATAGAGGGTGAAGGCCAGAAGGAAACGAGCGGTGACCGGTCCAGAGTTGAGCTGATCGAAAACGCTCTGCTTGATTTGAAAGAACAAGGGAGTCGTCTTCTGTTCAGGAAATAGCCACTGCGAATTTGTTTGCCATCCTGAATCCCAACGGAATCCCCTGGCGTTCGTCAGGGTCACGATCATTCCGTCCAGGTTCAGAAACGAATCCTTGGGAATTCCTGCAACGCTCATGGGAAGCCGGATTGAAACCTCGTCGTTATAGAACGGGGCAGACTCGTCTTGGTGCGCAGCCGGAGGCATTAGGCCGAGTTCGACCGGCTGGCTGCCAGTGGAAAGTGGATATTGGCGCACAATCGACGAGCGGTCCGGAGTAGCACGTGAACTGGCTACCGAGATCAGAGTGAGCAGAGCGCAGAGTCCCACGGCTATCCAGCGCGAGAGGGCAGTTCTTCGGCGGGAATACTGCATGAGGATTACGATTACCGCGACACCAACTATGGCAAGTCCCCACCACTGGTCGATGCCGCCGGACAACTCCGCCTTTCGGATGGCTGACGAGAGAGCCGAAGTACCGATCACGTCGAGCACAATCAACAGCAAGGCCAAAAGCATCTGGGGGATGCTGTTGGTGACGGTGGCCAACGCGGTCAGCCACACAAACAGGAGGAAAATCCACATCAATTGCAGCCATAGCAACCCAACGATGTAGTGAGTTGGGTGAAAGCCGGCGTAGGCGAGGAGGAAGGCATCTGCCAGAAAGGGCGGAATGTTGACGAAAGTCAGAACGAAAAGCCCCTTGGCAGCGAGCAGTTGTTTCCAGTCGTAAGGCCTTGTAACCCAAAATTGACGGTCGCCGACGAGGGATTCCGCTTGCACGACGCGAACGATCAGGAAAATCCACGAGACTGGAAGCAAAAAGTCGACAAGGCTGGGCAGCAACTGAGTACCAAGGGCAGCCGCAATTCCGGTCGCCATGGCGCCGTAGGGTTGACTCCAACTGCGTATATCAAACCGGGCAAAGGCCGCGAGCAGAGCGACGGATGCGGCGATCTCGAGCCAGTGATGGCGGACGTCTTTGCGGAAGATGTGCAGGACCTGATTCATCTTTTCTGTCCTTATGCCTTTCTCTAAGCCGAGTTGCGGCCAGACTTAGCCATCGCCAAAAAGATGGAGCGTAACGACATGGGAGAAAACGCGATGTTCCGCGGTTCGGGAAAGACTCTTCTGATCTCTGCGCTGGTGCGCTCGGGGTCGAACCGTGACTCCGTGAAGCGAACGACAGCAGCAGCGGCGCTTAACTGCATCCAGTTCTCCGGCGACTGCGGCGGTAGAGCAGGTGGCGTATCGAATGTCAGTTCGACTTCGCGGAAGCGCTCGACCAGGCTGCTCAATTCTTCGGAGAAGCGAAGCTTGCCCTCTTCGAGATAGGCGACATGGCTGGCGAACGTCTCGATTTCCGCCAGGTCGTGGGAGGAGACGAAGATGGTGGACTCTTTGGCGCGGTCGAGCAATCCCTGAATGAGTTCATCGCGCACCAAAGGGTCGAGCCCGGTAAAGGGTTCGTCAAGCACGATCAGCCTGGGATGGTAGGCAAGAGAACTGGCCAGAGCCGCTTTCATGCGCATGCCGCGCGACAAGTGGCGAAGCTTGCGGTCGAGAGGAAGGTCGAACTGCTTGACCAATGCTGCTTCAAGGGCCTGATCCCATGTTGGATAGAAAGGGCGGAGGTAGGCCAGAAGCGCGCCGATGGTCATCCATTCGGGCATTTCCTGGTTTTCCGAAACATAGCCGATCGACTCGAGATGGTGTCCTCGAATGTGAGAAGAATCGAGACCAAGGACCTGGGCACGACCGCTGGTGCGGCGAAGGATGTTCATCAGGATTTTGATGGCGGTGGTCTTGCCCGCGCCGTTCGGTCCGACGAGTGCGTAGACGGCGCCTGGAGGAACGTCGAGCGTGAGCCTCTGGAGAGCCTCGACGCGGCGGAACTTCTTGACGAGGTGGTCAGTCTGGATGGCGCTGGTCATTTCTTGCTGCGTCCTCCTCGGTCGGTATCAGGATTCGTGCTCAGACGTTTCCAATGGACTGAGACGGAGGTGAGAACTTCTTCTATTTCGATCCCGAGGTGTTTGGCTTCGACAACGAGTTGTTCAATCTCAGGACCGAGCAACTGGGTGCGCTCGGATTTTCGCGATTCGGGAAGCGCAGCCACAACGGTGCCGATGCCCGGCTGCGTGTCTAGTAAACCCGCAGTTGAAAGTGCAGCGACGACTTTGTGCGCGGTATTGGGATTGATTTTGAGCTCTCTGCTCAGGGCGCGCACGGAGGGGAATGGATCGCCGGTTCGCATCTGGCCGGAGATGATCGCCTTTTTCGCAGCGTAGACGATTTGCTCGTAGATGGAGACTCCGGGACGGAAGTCTACGCGGAAGGGAATCATTCGCCTGTACTATTACACGTAGTACGGTGCCGGTCAAGTGACCCTGAATCGCTCGGGGCCAAGGCTCTCATGGGGAGCGCCTTGACGGCGTTGACCCGCTCTTCCAGGGCGGTGCCTAACGACATCCTTGCGGGCTCAACGCAAAGACCCTCACCACAGGGGACACAGAGACGCACAGGGAGAATCAAGACAGCTTCATCCCACGGGGCAACGCCGACAGTAGCGCGCCGGAACTAAAGCAAAATCCCGATGTACCTACACAGAAGAGGGGACCAACCGGCGAATTCCGCCGGGGCATCTGATTCGTCGCTTGTCCGATTTCCAATCTTCCTCGGAGTTTGAAAGGTTGTATGTCTCGCAGTATCTCCTTGTTTTCGCTCGCGATTGCGGCGATCTGCGCCAGCACAGTTCTGTTATCCGCTCAGGTCACGTCTTCATCAACTGAAACCAGCAGGCCCACCTCGTCTCCCGTTGCGTACGTTTATGTTTCCACTTCGCAAAACGGAACCGGCCAAATTGACGGGTTCGCGGCGTTTTCGAATGGCTCTCTCTCCAGCATTCCTGGCTCGCCATTCTCCTACTATGTCAGTTCGATGGCAGCGAATAGCGGCTGGCTGTTTGACGTCAACGGGTCGGATAACAATCTGATTGAATCAAACATCATCGCGTCCGACGGTGCGATTGCGGCGGCTTATACGTATCAGGTGCAGCAGACGGGAGGTGGGCTTGTGAACCTCTTCCTGGATCACACCGGGTCATCGTTGTATTCGGATTACTTTACGGAAAACAATGACTACCTGGCATTCGCGATCGATCAGTCGAACGGAGAATTTGAATATTTGAATGACTTGCCGGGCGGCCCGGGATTCGGTTATGTGCTCAGTTTCATTGGCAACAACCAGTACGCTTATTCCTCGGACTGTTATCACTTCTCACCTGAAATTTATGGGGTGCAGCGCAACAGCAGCGGGAACATATCGGCTCTGAACATTAACCCTCCGCTTCCGGCGATTCCGAGCGGGTATGGCTACTGTCCTTACCTGGCGGCGGCCGACCCCACGAACCACCTTGCGATTGCTGTGCAAGCGATGAAGGGTTTCAATGATCCTGCGGGTCCTTATCAGTTCGCAAGTTACACTGCCGATGCTTCCGGCAATCTGACCACCAATAGCACGTATAAAAACATGCCGGCCACGCTGGTAGGCACGATCTATGACTACTGGATGTCTCCCAACGGCAAGTATCTGGCCGTAGGAGGGAACAAAGGGTTGCAGTTGTTCCATTTCAACGGGGCGAATCCGCTGACGGTCATGACGGGCCTTCTAACGTCGGATGCGGTCAACCAGATGTTCTGGGACAATGCCAACCATTTGTACGCGATCAGCAGCAAGGCAGGGAAGCTGTTCGTGTACACGGTGACCTCAACGGGAGTGACGCGGGCTCCGGGTTCACCGCACACCATCGCAGGTGCGCAGAACATAGTTGTTCTGCCCAAGTAGATGAAGCTGAGCGAAATGCCATGGAAACCAGCGAACGTCCCATCCTGAACGTCACGGAAGACGCGATGTTGTGGATGGTTGACCCCGTGCGCGCTACAGGTTCTGTGCACAAGATGCGGGGTTCTGCCCGGGGAGAAGACGCAAGTCTCTCCCCGCCCGCTGTAATTTTCTCAAAATAACAATCCCCACCCTGCCGTCAACATCGCGACAGGGTGGGGCAACCCTCTGCTGATTTCCGATTAGCCTTTTACGATCTTCTTGGATGACGGATCCCATACTGCAACGGACTTGTTGAAGTAGGAGAAGTTCGCGAGGTGGCATCCGATAGCGGCATTGTTGCCGAAGATCTCGTTTTCTACGACCGGCTTACGGGTGCGGACGGCATTGTAGAAGTTGGCCTGGTGATCGACGGTATCGCTATATCCGGGAGGATTGGCATAGGACTCACCTTCCGCGTCGACGCTCCACTTCAGGGCTTCCGGTTCAGGGTGATCTTCGTGCCACTTCTGCAGATACTGATCGCGGAGAGCTTTTGGCCATCCGTAAATCGAATAACTTTCGGGCTCCGGACGCGTGTCCTCGGGCTTATAGGTGAGGCTGGCGTCTTTGATGATCATCGTGCCCTTGGTGCCATAGAAGCCGATGAATTCGCCGCCGTTATTGTTCAAATTGCAGCGCAGGGTGACGCGGCAGCCGGGATAGTCGTAGAGAGTTTCGATGAGATCGGGGAATTCGCGTCCATCTTTGAAATGGAAGAGACCTCCAGAGGATTGGGCGCGCTGTGCCGGTTCGTTGATGCTGGTGATGAATTGAATGCCGGAGAGCAGGTGAACGAAAAGATCGCCGCCGAGTCCCTCGCCATAGTCGCGGAAGCAGCGCCAGCGGAAGAAACGGACTGGATCGAACGGCACCTTGGGTGCTTTCCCGAGGAAGGCGTTCCAGTCAATGGTTTTTTCGCTGGCATCCGGCGGGATCGGATAGACCCAGGCGCCTGATGGCGAGTTGCGGTCCCAGTAAGCGTTGATAGAGAAGACTTCGCCGAGTTTGCCGGAGTCGTAAATCTCCTTGGCCTTCGCGTAGAGCACGGAACTTACGCGCTGGCTGCCGATCGCGACCATGCGGTTGTGCTTGTGGGCGGCTTCCATCATGGCAAAGCCGTCTTCGACAGTGTGCGACATAGGCTTTTCGCAGTAGATGTCTTTCCCGGCCGCGCAGGCGTCTTCGAAGATCTGACGGTGATTGTGATCCATGGTGGCGATCAGCACGGAATCGACATCCTTGCGATCGAGGATCGAACGATAGTCGCGCGTCGCCGGGACGCTGGGATTATTAACGGCTTCCTGTGCGGCAGTGTGGCGGCTGTCGTAGAGATCGCATACGGCGACGCACTGAATGCCGGGCACATGCAGCGAAGCTTCGAGATGTTCGCATCCACGAATGCCGGTGCCGATGGAGGCGAAGCGGATTGTGTCGCTGGGAGCAACCGGGCGCGGCGAAGCGTACAGCGTGCGAGGTTGGAGCAGTGACTTAGCGACGCCCGTAGCAACGAGCGCGCTGGAACCGATCTGCATGAACTGGCGGCGGGACAGCGAATTATTAGACATGAGTGTTTCGCCCTCACAAAGACCTGAAAGTAATCCCGGACAGGCGCGTGCCCCGTCGCGGAAATGATTTACGGTCAGAAATTATTGCACAGTAGAAGCCTTGTTAGTGAAACGATTTTCTAGCGGGGCAGAGCAGTTGGCCGTTGTGAACGGGAAATGTCAAAGCAGAATTACCCAGGCTCATCGGAACGCAGGGTTCGCGTGGAGGCGCCTGACAACCGTTTGTTCGGGAGAAGTCCGTTGCTGGAACTTCTGGAAGGGAGCGGCATATGATCCGGTGGACTATACGGTAAACGATATAATGAAAGCAGTCTTAAGATCGACGAGAAGGGCCATGCCAACAGAAGCCGGAAATCCTGAAGTGCAGCGTGACGCCAACGCGATGAGTGAATTGGCGAGACGCGCAGCTGACCGTGCGCGTCAGATGTTGGACGCCGGAGAGTCGACGGACAAGATTCTGGCAATGCTCGCGAACGCGGCCGAGCATGTGTCTGGCAGGGGCGCGGTGTGCTCTATCCTCGTATTGGATGGCGACGGTCTGTTGTGCAATGGAGCTTCGCCCAATCTTCCCGCTGACTATCTGGCATCGATCGATCGGCTCAAGCCCAATCCTCGCGTCGGTACATGTTCAGCGGCGGCGGCGACTGGGTTGGTGGTTGTGACGTCCGATTTCCAGTCGGACGACAAGTGGGCGGAGCTGCGCCATTTACCGCTCGCGCTTGGGTTCGTTGGGGCGTGGAGCATGCCGATCAAAAGCGCGCAGGGAAAGGTTCTAGGAACGTTAGGCACGTATTTCCGGGAGCGACGTTCTCCGGAGCCGGAAGAGCTCAAGAGCGTAGAGGTGTTGGCAGCCGCAGCGGGATTGGTCCTCACCCGACTCGACCACGCGTGCAACGAGCGAGAGATCGCTTAGCAGTACTGCGAGCGCCCGCGTGCTCACTCTATCTATCCCATCAATTTATCGAATCTATCTTGCGTGCTTACCCGGATCCTAGCCGTCTAGTCTGAACCGATAAGCGCTCCCGATCGCGGAGGTGTGTCCGAAGTATGGATAACTCTGAGATTGCCGCAATGAAGACGGCCGCCTGGTAATCGGGCGGCCTTTGGGTGCGAGTAACAGGATTGGATATTTAAAGGGACGACGCGGAACGACACGTTGCTGGTGAGCGTGCCACCAGGCGTTACCGCCGCGATCGGACCGCCGGTCGCACCTGTTGGAACGACCGCCCTGATGTAAGAAGCCGACACAACGGTGAACTTCGCCGGAGTTCCGTTGAACGTCAGGCTGGGGACTGCCCACGAATGCGTCGGGATTATGCGGTGAAAGGGTCAACGCTAGGACGGATTAAAGCTTGAAGGGAAAAAATTGAAAGGGCCGTGACATTGGTTATGCCCTAGCCACCAGCTCCTGCGAGGGAGCCAACAGCGTGGAAGCATGTACCGTCACAGCCCCTTGATGCGATCACTGCTTTCGCAGTTCCGAACCCCGACTGAACCTCGCAGATCCGTCGGTTTTTTCGGGTCCGGTCACCTTGCGGGTCGCCCCGCCCGGCTAATCACTCAGTCTACTTTGGACTGGCTCAGTATTATTGTGCCAACCCTTTCGACCGTCGACG